>MDSY01137807.1_pt1 | contig 13147 bp, 9 predicted proteins | sample 811131 | NCBI WGS metagenome assembly MDSY01 (sample SAMN05326643, study PRJNA326480) | marine metagenome | isolation source: seawater | place: Atlantic Ocean: South West | collected 2010
GGTCGCGCAGGCGTTGAATGGTTGGAACTGCTTCCATGTCTTTGAAGCTGCCAGTGGGGCACATAGCGCCTTTTTCGGGCCAGTAGCCGTGGAAGGTGACCCAGAGGTTGCTCATACCGAGTGCTTCACCAAGCGCTTCTGCCTTGTAGGTCGTCGTGCCTGCAACATAATCGTTTGAGGTGGAGGTTGGGATCCAATCGAGGTACTTCCAAACACCTTCGAGCGGTTTGACTTCCATTGGACCGTCGAACTGTGCCCGGAGAAGGGCGTTTTCGGTGTACTTGAGGGTGTAAGCGTCTTCGATGAGGTCTCCGGTTCCGAGGCATTTGAGCAAATATTTCATTCAGTACACCCTAAGGAATTAACCTACAAATCTTGCCAAAATTGAACCTCGCTTAACCGTTTGCCATTGAGGGAACGATTTCCGTCCAACTCAATTGTCAAGAGGACGGCCGACCGCGTAAGGCATCCATCCCATGGACCGAAGGTCTTCAAGGTTCAAAACGCGACGGCCATCATAAAGCAACGGCGTGCGCATGTTCGAAAGAAGTGCTTGCCAATCAAGTTCCAAGCATGCTTTGTGAGCGGTAACGAGCACGACCATGTCGTATCCTTCCACTGAGGAGAGGTCTGAAACCGCAACGACGCCTTCAGGGAAACTGTTGTTGTCGAGGTGCGGATCCCATGCTGCAACAGTGATGCCTTTCGACATCAGTGTCTCTGCCAAAGGCTCGGCTGGGGTCTCTCTTGGATCGCCAACTTCTGCCTTGTAGGACCAACCAAGGAGGAGCACCTTTGCATCATCCGCTGAAACTTTTGCGTTCCACATGATGTCGCTCAGCACGCCCGCAACGTGGCTCGGCATTGAGCGGTTAACGGCTCGTGCGGCGGTGATGAGGCCAGCGGGTACACCAACGTCGGCTGCTCGCTGAATCATGTAGTACGGATCGACAGGGATGCAATGGCCACCAACACCCACACCGGGAGTGTAACGGTGGAAGTTCCACTTGGTTGCGGCTGCAGAAAGCACGTCTTCGACGTCGACATCCAAAGCAGGGAAAATTCGAGCAAGTTCGTTGACTAGGGCGATGTTAATGTCGCGCTGCACGTTTTCGATGACTTTTGCTGCTTCAGCCACTTCGAGTTTGCCGACGTAGCGAACATCTTCGCTGGTTAAGTGCTGGTAAAGTCGAACTAAGCCAAATCCTATCGTTTCATTATTGCAGCCAATCACACGGGCTACTTTCCTGACTGTACGCTCCTCATCACCAGGATTGAAACGCTCTGGACAATAAGCAATGTCAACTTCTTTTCCTTCCGTGAGTCCGTATTTTGAAATCAACGGTCGCCACGTTTGATCAGTTACGCCAGGATACACTGTCGACTCGAGCACGACTGTGGTGTGGCGTGCCTTGTCGATTGACGCGAAAATTCTGTTCCCTGCGTTTATAACATAAGATAAGTCAGGTTTGGAATCAATGGTGATGGGTGTCGGAACGGTGACGAGAATGATGTCACAAACAGTGGTCAATTCTTCAACGGAATTTGTAATGTTCCATGTGGTTAATTCGGTGGAAGGAATCTGATCATTCAGAGCGGCATCCCCGATTGGGTTTCTCTGTTCTTGGAGGGCTTGAATGACTGCCTGCGAAGTATCGCAACCCCATACTTGAAACCCTGAATCATGAAAACCAATAGCTGTTGGCAACCCTACATAACCCAAGCCAACAATCCCAACAACTGGATTTGTGTCGCGGGTGAAGTCGTGCGACATCTCACCGGTTGGCATGGTGTGGCGAGTTGGCCTTACCTCATCAAATCAACTATTGACATAATCGAAGAGAAGGATTTGATAAAGGTTTGAGTCGAGGATAGCCTATGGAGGGGCAAGTGGACATCCAACTTACAGAAGTTGGGCCGAAAACCTCGTTTCTTTCTGCACCGATTTCCTCTCTCTCGATTATTTGTTCACACCGATTTCTCATTCAAAACCTGTTGAAAAGAGAAATGAAGGGGCGCTACAACAATTCGTTTTTGGGGTATTCATGGACGGTTCTAGAACCTGCTCTCCTTTCCACAGTGTATTATTTCCTGTTCATCATGCTCGCAGATAACCCTGATCGGTTCTATCCTGTCTGGGTGATCATTGGAGTGATTGTGTGGACGTGTTTTGGAAAATGTTTGCAAGCCACAGTGACTTCACTAACAAGAAACGCCTCTACAATTCACCTTGTTTACTTTCCTCGAATCATATTTTCCTTTTCCTCAATCGGCTCCACAGTTTGGACAACGCTGATGAGTTCCTTAGTCCTCATACCACTCTTGTTTATCTATGATATTCAAATTTCATGGCAACTTCTTCTCGTGCCTCTCGCTATCCTTCTCGCAGCGTTCAATGCTATTGGTCTTGGATTATTGCTTGCGCCTGCGAATTGCATTAACAGGGACGTTGAACACCTCATTCGATTCATCGTTCGTGCTGGATTCTTTGTTTCCCCTGTCATGTGGACTTGGGACATGGCCGTTGAAAGAGGATGGGCCGCGGATGTTGTAGTGTGGAACCCGATGGTGTTTCCAATCACCTTGGCGCGGGATGGGTTTTTGGGCCATGTCACAGAATTTCCGTTTCACGGAGTGATGATTTCGGTGGGCTGGGGGTTGATTATGTGGATGATTGGTTCAGTTCTTTTCAGCAAATATGAACACTCGGCGGTGAAGTATCTATGAGCGAACAATCCATCGTTGTTGAGGATGTCTCCTTATTCTTCCCAAAGAAGAAAAGCGTTCTTCAAATCTTGAAGAGAAACGTAACCAGCAGTTTTCTCGCTCTGGACAAGGTGAGTTTGTTTGTAAAAAGAGGGGAAGTCGTTGGCATCATCGGCAGAAATGGGTGTGGAAAATCAACCCTGCTCCGAGTTATTGCGGGAATTTTTTCACCGGATAAAGGAAAATGCAGATCAGCCGGAAAAATCTCGTTATTAGCTGGCCTTGGTACCGGATTTACAGGTCATTTAACTGGTCGCGAGAATGCGTTCCTGTACGGCAGTATTCTGGGTCATGAACAAGCCGTCATGAAAGATCTGATGGAAGAGATCATCTCCTTTAGCGAACTTGAATTATTCATTGATGAGCCTCTTCGCACGTATTCTGCAGGAATGAAGGCAAGACTAGGGCTCGCTGTCGCAAGCGCCCTTAATCCTGAAATTTTACTCATTGATGAAGTACTGGGCGTGGGAGACCCGGTATTCAAAGAGAAATCAAAGAAGAAAATCCTTGAGATGGTTGCCGAAGCGGGGACTGTGGTCATCGTGAGCCATTCATTTGGCCTCATGACATCAATCTGCGATCGTGTCATTCACATGAGCGATGGAAAAATCGAATTCGCCGGCGAGCCAAAGGAAGCTATTGCATCGTATTACGCCTCGGAAGAAGGGAGGAATTAGAATGGAGCAGCAGCATATTCGAGTAAACAAAGAAGCAGAAGATTCGTACTCATTTGCTGTTGGTGATGAACTGAGAAAATCGATTGTATCTCCGTGGAGACTACCTCTTCTTCCAGTCACTTTAACAAAACGGGTACTTTCCCATCGCAAGGCCAAAGCATTAAATGACGCATTACCCAATTTGGTCGACTGCATTTTTGTCTACGACTTGGAAAAAATGCGTTTGTCTGATCAAAAATCCTTTACCAACCAATCGTTGAATTATTCGGAAAACAGCATCGGCATCGGAATCGGCAATTCATTGATTGATGCAAATTTTCGTCATTCAATCCCCACACGCCGAGAAATGGATGTAGAACCCAAGGAATGGAATACATTGCTGGAGAATTTTCTGTTGGGAATTATTCGAGCATACCGCCCCCAAAAATTCGTTTTTGTTGGAAAATATCCGTATGCTGGAATGATGTCAGTACTGAGAAAGTGCCAGACTGAAAATGGATTTTATTGGATTCATGTTCGTGGTGACTCTAAAACGATTGAACAACGCTCGGAGAAATTCACAAAATCAAAACCATTTTCATACTTCACCGATCATGATACCATCGTACGAAATACGATTTTTTTCGACCACGAAACATCTGATAACGTCGTTAAGCGGTTGAAATCAAATGGTGTGAACATCATCAGCACGCCAGAACATGCAGAATATTTGGTATTGCAGCACGATGGTTATGATTGCAAGAATTTGTTAATGCGAAATCAAACGATATTCATACTTTCGAGCGCCCAATCATCTCTGAGGCATATACCCGATTATTTGCTTCCAAATCTTATTGTGTGTGATCTTAAACAAAGAAATGAAACGATACTCTCTGTGGTCACTTTTCGAAAAATTCGACGTACGAAGAAAGCCCCGCTGATGCCGGTAGAGGCAAAAATTGATCTGTGGCTGAATTAATTTCTCACTCCCCAAACAAGTTCAGACTCAACAAAGTTTCCACTTCAGTTTCCGACATGGGTTCAGCAATTACGTTCAATTTCTCTGCCACATATTCTTTATACACATCGGGAATGAGTTCAAGAAACGCTGGGTTGTATCTTTCAATCAGTGAGTAATCCCCGCCGATCAGTTCGCCAATACTTGGGAACCTTCCCCGAATCAAATTCTGTTGCTCTTGTGGAAGTCGTTGAATTGCATACAGCGTAGAAATCGCTTGTTTGAGAGGCCTTTTCTCCAAAAAAACCTCGACTTCACCTTGAATCTGGACTTCTTTTCCCTTCAATGAATTCTTTCTGAAGCATTTCCAGCATTTCCCACAGACTTTACCTGCTTCTTTGGAACGTAAGCAACTTTCTGCATATTCAGAGTACTCAGAGTTGTCAACAATGCGCTGGTTGATGATTTCGGATGCCCCGGCGGTTGGAAAAATAAGGTCTAAACCAGCTTTTTCTAATATTGATGAGTGGGTTTTCCAATACGAAGAAAGATTGAAATCTCTTCCTTTGTGTCCGTGGAAAAGGTAAGAATTTTCCAGAGGCATTCCCATGGCAATTGAACCCAACTCAAAATAATCAGCCAGCAGAATGACATGAACTGCCCCGGCAAGATCTGTGCTGAAACCAACTGATTTACCATGATCAAGTCGGATTTGTTCGTGATTACTCCTCACGATGACAACCTGTTTTCCATCCTCGCCCAATTTTTCGATGAAACGGAAAGCGTTAGCGTGATTTAATTTAGAGTCGAAACCATCTCGTTGGTGATACATCAAAATGGTCTCCGGTGGCATAAGTTCCATACATGCTGTTGAATCTACCCCTGTACTGAATGCTAGACCACTTCGCCAGCCCTTTTGCCGAGTTGGTACCCAATTATCCAATACCCCTCTGTCCCAAGGAGAACACAAAAAATGATGTGCGATACGGAGAAGATCGGGGTGCGTAGTCTGGAGATTCCAGCCAATTGGCATTTCAAAGAAAATTTCTCTTCCTCCGGCATCAAAAATGAGGCGCTGTCCCAATTGAGACCACCGGTCTTCAGATTTATATTTCATAACAACAGTTCTATCCACTGCTATCGTATCTCGTTTGAACATCGAGATCCAAGGGAAAGATCTTCTCAAAATCTCTTTTTTTGGTTTGAAGATGTTAGAAAAGAACTTGGTATTTCGCCATTCATCTCGCATTCTGCGCTCTGTCTCTTTATCCAGACCGTCGACAAACTCTTGCCATCGTACTCGAGCTGTACTTTTTTGTTCGCCTGCATTCGTTAGGGTGACATTGCCACCGTGAAATCGTCGCAACAATATATACGAGCCTGTATGGTTTAGTTTATGCCCTGCGCGAGCTATTTCAAGATTCATGATGTAATCCGTTCCGTAACTGTAATTCTCATCATATGGGAATTCTAAAAGAACAGAGCGTTTAATCATGCTAGCAGGATGAAGCATGATTTTTCCACCAAACAAAATTTGGCTATACCCATGCTCTCCTCCGGAAAAATATTCATGATTCAAATCGGCATCCTGATCAATCCACCCTCCATAACTTCCGGAAGAACCTTCGGATAGACAATCGAGTTGCTCTTGTATTCGATCAGGCATCATCAAATCGTCATCATCCATGATAACGATATACTCGCCCTTAGCCATTTGAACGCCAATGTTTCTTGATTTTGGTATACCCGATGCCTCTTTTTTCACATACCTGATTCGAAGGTCTGCGAACTGTTTTACAGTTTCTTCTGTTTCATCATTAGAGCCATCATCTACGACTAACAGTTCAAAATTATCATAGCTCTGATTCAGCACACTTCGTATTGCATCTGAGAGAAGTCTCGCTCTGTTTTTGGTAATGATGACGACTGAAACGAAGATTTGATTTTCAAATTGATCGGCATCGGATATAAATTTGGTGAACTTAATCGCACGTGGACCGCTGTATGAATGATCTTTGACAACATTCCAATCGGCCAAACCCATACGGTTCATTGCATTCTTCATGGTCAAGAATGTGTTTTCAGTTTGAGTCTTTGATTTACTGATTGAGGTTGATTGTTCATGAATTGTGTATTTGTATAACAGATGGTCATGAAATTCAATTTCTCCTACCTCACTTAATTTTTGAAAGAAGTCGTAGTCGACTGCGTTGAGTAGAGATTCTGAAAAACCTCCAACGCGAGACCAATCTCGTTTTCTAAACACACGGGGATGATGTACAATCATGCCGTGAAGCATTCTTTCTCTAGTGAAATTCGGGTAATGCCAGCCTTCTTCCAATTTATCTTCTTGTTGAATCCACTTGTAGTGCTTTCCGTAAACACAACTGATACGCGTGTCTTTCTGTATTTCTGGCAATAACGTGGCGATAGCATCTGGAAGCAGTGCGTCATCGCTGTCAAGTTGGAGGATGTACAGCCCTCTTGCTGCATGAATGCATGTGTTACTCGCAGAGCCAATCCCTCCGTTTGGTTGATGGATAATCTGAATCTTGGGGTGATCGCCGTACATCGCATCAAGGTGTTCTCCTGTGCCATCTGTCGAACCGTCATTGCAAATGACAATGTCGAAATCTCGGTAGGTTTGGTCCAAAGCGGATTGAATCGCTCGGTCAATGGTTTTCTTGGCATTGAAGGCAGGAATGTAAATCGAAACCATTGAGGTTGTTGACTGAATATCTGGATCATAATCCCTGTATGTTGGCACCATATCCAATAGCATTGGCCTTGTTATGAGTTTTCCAGCCTCTCGGTCAACAAATTCTCTCCCGCCTGGAGGTTCCTGATGAAGGCCCAATGCATCTAAGACTGGAATGAAATAATATCCTGCATTCATCACTCTGTAGCCGAATTCATTGTCTTCTGCTCCCCAAGCGGTAAAACTCTCATCGAAAGAACCTGCATCTGAAAAAATTCGTCTATGGAAGCCGACATTTCCACAGGAAGATGCCCTGAACGGATGAGGTGAGGATTTCAGATTGTTAGTTTCAGAATAAATCGCCTCTCTCCAATCTTTGGATGGGGACTGCTTCATGACGGCATTTTTAGTAGCCACCGGCGAGAGTTCCAACATTACAGACGGGCTTTTCAAAACCTCATCAATCGGAACATCGTTTGCATCAACGTACCTTCGATGCCCGATCAGGAGTAATTTTTCATCTAGGGCCAGCCACTTTGCAAACAACTCAACCAAATTGGGAACTGGAGCCATGTCACAATCCAGTATGATAATATTGTTATGTTTGGCCGCGCGAACACCAAGATTTCGAACATGTGATAGTCGGTATCCCAAGTCTTTTTGCCGGACATAATTGACATCAAAATAATCCTCAAATTCAACAATAAGTTGCTCGGGGTGGTCTGAAGAACCATCATCTGCAATGATTACTTCTATGAGTTCTAGCGGATAAGTTTGGTGAGTAAGCATGGCCATTGTACGGCGAAGCATGTCAATTCGGTTGTAAACAGGAAGAATGATTGAAACCGGAATATCTGGATTGGATGCCATGGCTTTCGCCTCAAGGAATGAATAATCATTCCCTTTTCCTTCAATTTCGGGCAGTGCCATACCTTTGGGTAATCTATCACCGTATGATGTCATGAATCACCCTCCTCTTGTTCTGGCAGAATTACGGCCCACTTTCGTTCTTTTCCACTTTCATAGACAGCGGAATGGATTACGCTCTTCCCACCATGCCATTCGAGAAGTTTTTGCAGAAGATCGAACTCATCATCGCGATGAACATCATCAATGACAAAAATTGCATTTTTTGGTAATTCATCGATGATTGATAAAATTCCGTGACGTCCAATATCGCCGGGGGGGCCATCAATAATGAACACCGGAATCTGCATGTCTTTCAGAGTCTGGATAATCGGTTCTGGGTTATACCAACCTTGCTGATTGTATTTCGCAGATACAGCATTTTCTTGGATTTCTGCATGCACGTATTTTGAATCTGCAAGGTTCAACCATTCTGGATTGTGTTCTATTGAAACGAGTTCAAATTGTTCTGCGAGCCTCATACTACCATGCCCACTTCCTAGTTCGAGAACAATCGTCCCCTGTTCCACATTTTCTTCAAGCCAAGAGAATATCTCATCCGGCATCATCCAGTCTGTGTTCACCGCTATACCTCCAATATGGCAGAAAGTGCTTTGCTCAAGGTTTCGGCCCCGTTTTCGTCCATGACGGGTGCGCCCTGCTCTGCGTGGTTCAGCAATTTCTGAATTCCAATCTGGATGTTCTCTTGTGTTCTATTTTCCACAACATACCCCCAGCCTTCCTCTTCTGCGACCATGCAGCGAGTTAATTGATCATCCATTCCAGTTTCATGGTTTGGATAAAATAAAGCAGGGAGTCCAAAGGCTCGTGTTTCATGAAAAGAGTTGTACCCTCCGGCTTGAATAACAGCATCAAAGCCTTTGAAATATTGTGAATTCGGATAATCTCGAAGAACATGGACATTGGGCATCTGGACGTCTATTATCGATCCTATCATGGATTCTCCCAACACAATATGAATGCCATCATGGTTGAGAACTTCGTCCAAGGTCATCCTAATTTCACTCGCGATATCATTGATCTGCCCGGCACCAAGTTGAACATAGACGGCACGGCAATCTTGAGGTATTCCGAGGCGAAATCGAGCCTTCTCACGGGATAATAAATCGGATTCGTCAAGGAGAACAATCGGGGGGCAAGTCATGAGCTCAACACCGTGCTCAAGTTCTTCTTCATCCTCATCAACGGCATCCCCTGGCCGAACAATAGTATCAAAATGTTTTATGCTGTCAACAGGAATTCTTGCACCTTTTCGAAACATACCCCTTCGCATCCAAACTTTGTTGAGATTAGCTCGCCCCTCTATGGCTCGCAACATGCCTCTGTAGGGAAAGGCTCCGTCAAAAACAAACATTGAGGGTTTGTGAGTTTCAATGCAAAGAGTAAGTTCTTCTTCGAGAAGTGCGTTCCATTCTTGCGAATCAACTCCTTTGAAATATTTCGGACCAGAAATGTGATGTGCTGGTATGCCGTACGGCTTCAACAGATGAAGAGTCGGCATAGTTGTGAAGAATATAACCTCGAGGTCAGTATCATCGGTTTTCATTCTCTTTGCCAAAGCCAGCATTCGTGTGAAGTGCCCAAATCCTACTCCATTGGTTGGAAACATTACTATGCAATTGCCTTTAATCAACGACCTGCCCGTCTGATGTCGATTGAGGCTTTTTGGTTGCGCTTTTAGTCCGACTAATTCCAGTCCAATCATAAACATCATCAATGGAAGGGAGAGAATAAGAAATGGCGCCCGCCACGGTTTGCGAATTGCCGTTGTTATGTGAGCGCCTAGGCGAAGAGAAGGTGAAGTTTGCAAGCGATATATCTCGCGTTTTAACCGCATGATACTCGTGTCATCACCGATAGTGCATCCCTCCAATCTTCCGTCATCCTGTTTATGTTATTGTCGTGTCGGTATATTACTCGCTTGCAAACATGTAAGTTGCATCTTTATGCTCCCAATTCTCGGAAGATGATTCACAAAGTATGGGTTTGTGTGGTCGGGTTATAGTGGTAACACGGAACAAATATGACGCACGAATCAGGTTTGACTTTTTTGACTCCTTGGAAAAATGCCTGCGTAATGGCGTCTTTGTTCATAGCGACCGGCGTTCTAGGCACGACGCATGGGTGCCTGCAGGAGCATCCTTTGACCGCACCACCAGACGTAGCAAGTTGCTTCAAATGAAGAAGGAAAGTGGTCGGTCTCCCCAAGGCTCATCAACGATCGAGCACAGGGCGGCCCATGCCAAAGCTCCTCATAACCGGTGGTGCGGGATTCATTGGCGGGCATACAGCAAAGATAGCCATCCAAAATGGGTGGAAGGTCCGGCTTTTTGACAACCTTTCAACCGGACTCAAAGCTAGGGCCAACGGGTTGGAGTGTCTTGGTGCGGAGGTCATCATCGGCGACGTCCGGGATGAAGAAACCGTGAAAGCAGCAATTGAAGGATGCGATGCTGTAATACACCTTGCCGCCCAAGTTTCTGTACCACGCTCAATGGAGGCTCCAAAGGAAACCTTCGAAATCAATGTTGGTGGAACAGATAACCTCCTACATGCTTGCAAAATCAATGGTATCGCGCGCTTTGTGATGGCTTCCAGCGCTGCCGTGTATGGAACCAACAAGGCCTTTCCGCTAGATGAATCGCATGCTGGAGCCTTTCATTCTCCCTATGCTGATTCTAAATGGCAAAACGAAAAGCAGGTTTTGGAAGCGAAAGCGTCCGGCATGGAAGCGGTCGCACTCCGTTTCTTCAATGTCTACGGGACTGGGCAGCGTTCTGACGGTGCGTATGCTGCTGTGATTCCAAAATTCATTGAATTAGCCGTCTGTGGTCAGGCGCCCACCATATTTGGAGACGGATTGCAGACACGTGATTTTGTCCATGTTGACGATGTGGCTCGGGCTTTACTCATGCTGGCCACGGAACCATGGACGGGGGATTTAGAACATGTTTACAACGTGTGCACGGAGACTGAAATCTCACTCTTGGATCTCTTGTCTAGTATTCATATCGTATTGACGGATGTCGCTCCGGAGATACCCGTACCACCCCCAAATTATGCTGGTGAGCGAGCTGGTGACATCACACGCTCGATTGGCTCAAAGGCAAGATTGGTCAATGACACCCCATGGTCTCCGCAGGTTAAGTTTGCACAAGGTCTCCGACAACAAATTCTCGACAGCATCAAGGATGCGTGAAAAGCATGCACGTTCTCTGGTTGACTGCGCGCTCCATGTCGGACCTCTGTTCAGCAACCCAACGGAATCTCATCGGCGGCTTACTCACCCAAGGGCATCGAGTCACCTTCGTAAATGGAGATATTTCATCGTCGACCGAACGACCCACCCTCAATCATGTTTCACTTTCAACCAACGCGCGCCGAGGCTTCCAATCAAGAACCCTGGGGAAGACCATGCGCGCTTGGCTGATGGACCAGAACTTCGGCGAGGGTTCAACGGTGGCCGTTGTTGAATGGCGGATCGTATATCAAGTCGTCCCGGTATTGGAAAAGATGAGTATACCATGGGTACTGATGGATCGAAGCCCCCCTGCCGATACCGGAATCTTGGGGTGGTTACAATGGCGGTCGTGGCGGAAGGCGTGGTCAATCGCCCGGGACAGAGATGTTCTCGGTTTCGTTGTTTCACCAGCGCACGAACGATTTGTGGATTCGAAAATTGGTCACCAAAAAACCTCCATCCTTCCTGCTGGTGTTGATATGAATTTATTCAAGCCGATGAAAAAACATGAGGTGCTTACCATGGTCTATCATGGACGATTAGATCGCCATCGTGGGATTATGGCTGCGGTTATGCTTGTGCACAAAGCCCGCCAAAGTGGTGTTCAAATCAACCTCAAATTAATTGGAGAGGGAGACGCCAAAGCAAATCTACAATCTATTGCTTCTGAGGTCGACTACATTGAGGTGAAAGACAAAATGGTACAAACCACTGTGGCGCAAGAAATTGCTGCGTGTCACATTGGAGTATTACCAATGCCGAAGCGAACAGCATGGGTTCTCGCCAGTCCACTCAAACGAAGTGAATACCTAGCTTCCGGCTTGTGCGTGTTTGGTGTGGACCATGAGGGGCATCGACTAGATCAGGAGAAGCCATGGTTTGTGCTAGCAGCCCAAGAAGACTTCCACGAAGTCGGCCTTGAATATCTTACGAATTTCTCGACTCATGACAATGTCCAATCTCAGGAAGCCCGGGCTTTCGCTGAACAACATTGCAGCTGGGATGAAGCAATTACCAACCTAAAAGATGGAATTCACAGCACAATGGCAGACTCGTAAACCCGTTTCCATTCGTTCGATATGCTTTCAATACGGTAAGGCTGACTAGATTCGAGTAAGATTGTTCCATCAGGTGGGGAATTCAAAAGTTCTGAAATCACCCGGCCCCAGTGCTCAACATCGCCATACGTAGCGACTTTTACGCCCTCAGGAATATCAACCAAGCGGTTACTGACACAAACTGGAAGACTACATGCCAACGCTTCGAGAACCACCATTGGTTGGCCCTCATATTCGGATGGCACTAACAAGATTGAGGAGCTCTGCAACAAACGGAGCTTTTCATCCTCAGTGACCCATCCTAATCCACGAATCCAACTTGGCATTGCTTGAGTTCTACCAGTCAAAGTAAGCGTTAATTCGGGAAATTCACTTCGTAAATATTTGGCTAATTCAATCGCAAAATCATGACCCTTAACCGCAGAATTCCTTCCCAAAAGGAGGAGATTATTTTTCATTCTTGGTTCGGTTGGAGGCTCAAGTTCAGGGCTGATCGGATTAGATACTACCAACAATTCTCCAAGTTGGGATTCAAGACGGCTTTTCCAAGCATGGCTAAGGACAACGCAAGTTGTCAACGGAGGTTGTAATATGTTGTGAATTCGACTCTGCATGCGTGAAGAACACGAATTGAGCCAAGTATCAAACTTGCCAGAGTGAATATGGGCAATTGCAGGTGTATCGTTTCTCTGTAAAATACGCAGGAATTTCATTTTCCTGAACCACGACCAATCCGCGGCTGTGTGCAGATGGACCACATCGGGTCGTTGTGTTGGATCGTTGAGCATTCGAATAAGGGTGCTTCTCGCCCTTCTGTAGGCCCTCCATTTGGCCCATGGTGAA
>MDSY01143279.1_pt1 | contig 13145 bp, 11 predicted proteins | sample 811131 | NCBI WGS metagenome assembly MDSY01 (sample SAMN05326643, study PRJNA326480) | marine metagenome | isolation source: seawater | place: Atlantic Ocean: South West | collected 2010
ATGCCAGGTCCCCTCCATCATGAGATCTTCTTTCAAAATGCGCGATGCTTTCAACCATGAGGGGGCGAGGGCGCCTTCCTGCGGCGCAAAAACCCTATACGCTAACCCTCAAACCCCCCAACAGTGGTTTGCATGACCCTAAAGACCGAGCGCGCCGTTCGCACGTAGCGCGCGGGCACGCGCTCTTGCCGCGCGCTGACACATGCTGCGCGCTGGTCTTTCAAAACATAGACCGTCAAATCCCTGAGTTAAATCCCCCGTATAATAATGTTTCGTTACCAGAATTCACTTCACATCTTTATCTTAATCTTATGATATAAAAAATGATATAAATAAAGTCATCATGTTTTATAATAACCCAACGTGGACATAATCCTGTCACCAAGGAAGGGCTAACGAGCCTCAACTCACGAACAACCGACGCATGGGTTCTTTTCTCCAAAAAATGGAAGATCGAAAGCTGAAACTCGAGGGATGGCTGAAGACCCAGCCACCCGCGGTGAGAAACGATTGAATACTAACGTGGACTTCGTCGATCCCGCCGCGTTCCCCTGAAACTGCCCTTTCGTGATCGCTACGTTCCAACAGGTTGAAATTGGCATAACTTCGGCAACCGGCGCCATGCAAGGTCGGTCGCCCCCCCTTTTCACCAGTCTCGAGGGTATTGCGGTCATGTGTCTTGATCCATTTTGGGTCGGAAACGACATGTATTTATTGTCACTCATTCTTGGTTGCAACCATGTAGGGGGCGTTCTTGGCTACACGCTCGGCCTGGTGAACCAAAATCTAGAGAAGCAAGCGGCGAGCATGCCGAATAGGCCACCGACGATGGCGACTGGATCTTTTTCTGGACCACCAAAAGTTTTGGCGCTTAACCTCGCCGTTTTCACGGCAGTTCAGGCCGGTTTGACGCTAGCTGTAAAACGCTACAGAGGGGTTGAAGATATACAGACAAACATGATAGGAATGTTTGGTGCTGGTGCATCCTTATCTCTGACGACAAATATCTTCGGCGATCAGCCCGCGTCTCCCGGACAAGTCAAACCAACGACGACTTCCGGGTACATTATCGACGCGGTACGTACCGGAGCTCTATTTGCTGCTCTTAATGGTGCGTTTATGAAAGTTGGACAGAGGTTTGGTGGTAAAAACGACCCTCAAGATGTTTATTACTACCATACCTTTGGCATGCTTTCTACTCTTGGTCTCGAAAAATATGAAAAAAATTTCCGGAGAGGGCAGTTGATGGACGACTGTTTAGGTTTGCTGTCAGACAGTGCGCTGCAGGAGATCAAAATACCCCCAGGACCACGCCTGAAAATTCTGAACTACGTCGCTGCCAGCAAGGTGATTGTAACCGCCGAAACGAACAGGTATATCGGTACCCAAGAAACCAACACATCACAGGCCTGAATAAATACGGTACTCAATTGAGCATTGCCGACGAAAGCATTGACATGATTTTACGTAGCGCACTCGTGTGCAAGCTTAAAAAGAGTTTTTATCACCAACAAGAACACTTACAACACTTTGAACGAAAGAATTCCGTAATTTTTCGACCACACTTAATACGCTTCATCAGAGTTTACACAAATTAGCTGCTATGAATCAGTGAGCAAATGATGTCTGCATCTCCATCTGCTGTCAGGTCTCTATTGTGTGCCCCCGTTTTCGATCACATCTGTAGCACGTTTGTGAGTGTCATGGGCTTCGCCTGTGACACTCAATTTATCTCGCCGAGCCGTGGTAGTTCTCAACAAGAACACCTGTTGGTAGTGTCTTTCGGTTGTCCTCCCACTTCCTTAAGGATGAACGCATGATTTCAAAAAAACAGAAAAATATTGCAGAGTTTATGCCGTTTGAAAACGACCGCGGTCCCACCCCGGTGAAAAACGTTCTCACTCGGCCAAAACCAGGAACAGACTCATGCCAAACACTGGATATTGCCCCAGTAAACGAAGGTTGCTGTGATGCGTTACACATCATCCTCGTCTTGACAACATCCAAAGGGGTGGTTGCTGCAGCTGCCACAGCACCTGCAATGAGTCCCATTGAGATGTCAGCGACCGCAGCGGCCTCCTCTTGAGACCTCCCTGTTAATCGGCGATGCATCGTGCGCATTGTCTCATATGCGGCAAACTTGACAGCCATGTCTGGGACGTCTTCAAGAAGTGTTGGAAGGTATCCAGTAAAAAGTCCTCGAGGTCCAGCTGCAGATGTGATTTGCCTTGCAGCAACGACAACATTTGGATAAACGTTCGCCTGTACTGAACGTATGCAAACAGCGGCAGGGACTTTTACAATCGATGATCCAAGCGCACCGATACCACCCGCGAGGAACGCAATCGTCGACACGGAACAATCAGAATGGGCTTCGAGAACTTTCTTTGCTGCGCCATAAAATGCAAAATATGTTCCAATGGCAATTCCGGCACCGCCAGCTGCACCGAGTACCCCTTTGTAGAGGCTACCAAGTTCAGCTCCAAGTTTTCCCAAAAGAGCGCCAGTTGCGATTGCCACAGAACGAGGCGATGATCGCGCATTGTGCGTAGCTTGGCCGATGCCGATGCCGTACTTCCCTGTGCTGACAGCTGCGGTTGCGTTTGTCGCATTTTTTCCCCTCAGAGATCTTTTGTCTTTCAAGGTGGCTTGCATTCGGACTTTTATGGTATCGAGGGGATGTATAGTGCTCTGCGAAGCAGCACGCGCAGCGGCACCAGCGAAAACATCTGTCATTGGTAAGAAGCTCGAGATGCTGCCGAACACGCCCGTCTTAGGCGGCCTCGATGTTAAACTAGCCTCAACTCGCACGCGCAGGTCAAGTTCCATGTCACCTCGTCGCCGAGGTCGTGCGAACCTGCTATGGCGCACCGGTAGATGCAAATTGAGCTGTTCGAGAGAGCCAGCCATTGCTTCCTTGTGAATCTTAACACGACGTTTGGCAGGAGCGTACGGAAATGTGATTGGTTCGGAAGCAGCAGAAAACTTATAAGAGGAATAGGCTTGTTCCCTTGTCAGAGCTCTCGCCAGATGGACGGGCACAACTCTGCAAAAATGACAGCGAATTACACGGAAATCAATGAGGGCAGTAGGTTTGATGAAAACTCACAAAGATCGTGTACTTCTGAGCAGATGACGAGTCACAATGCAAAAGAGAGAGATATTGTGGGGCACTGGACAAGGAAATGAAACTCTGCTGCCAAGCTGTTTCTGCCTGCAATGAGAACATATGTATCAAGAGTCTATGGTGCGAATAGTTTGTGGGGATTCAATGTCGAAGGCACTTGCCTTCAGGGCCAGATTCAAGCAGCGGAAATCTATCGAAGGTACGGGTATTTGTACTGTTTGACCGGTTGTTGAACTCAAGTTGACCTGAGGCAAAAGAAAAGGTGAGGCGAGTATTTTATATTCCCCGCAAGAAGCCACACCGTCTCCCTAATGTAGTATGCTTGTGCTGCGCCTGACCAAGCAACGGAGCACTGACACTGAAACAAGCAAAATGACCAGAGAAGCACCTGCCAAGAAACAGTCACGAGCCGGGAAGTTAACGGAGAAGATCGGACGGCATTATTTGAACGGCCCCAAAGACAACAAAGACCGTCACGTGTAAAGAGAAAACAAGGATACGGACATATCACAGCGCAAGCAGTGCATGTTCAAATGACACGTCGTTTAGCAAACACGTTTAGAGTCCATTCACATCGCGTCGATCGTCAAAGTCGAGATTGTCGAAAAGAAGTTTCCGCGGGAACGAACCTCTAGGGCGCAGATAAACAGAAGGCTATAGAAGATGCGCACTGGGTTGCCGAGGACGCGGCTAACTCTACCCGACCCCGTATGCTGCTTCACCTGACCCATGTGCACGTCATTGCACAGTACGGGTGTGGAAATCCGGGAAATCAGATGGGGTTGCTGTGTGTGCGTAACCTTGCGCGCCGGTATCCCTCAACCACAGCTCGCAAAAATGAGATCAAATGTTTGCTTGATAAAATTTAATAGAATTAATAATATCATAATGTCGTTATCCGAAATGTCGTTTCGATATGGATAAGCTGATGATCACAAACACTGAAGTATCCGTGAACGCTAGATATGTCCATTCAGTGCTCCTTATCAAACACACGGTAAGCATCCAGCGCTGGATACTAGTTCAATCTCCATCTTTCTGAACCTGATCTGGTGTAAAATGCCGCTAACAACTGTTTCCTATTCAACGATATAGCTTTCCTCCCGGGCAACTTGCTGGGAAACACCGCGTGGCTGGCCTGAAACTTAGCGCAAACTGGTAACCACTTTCGTAAACACCGCTCATAACTGCTCATATGTTTACCCGTGATACTCTTTCATCAGTGCTAGGGTGTCTGCTGTGCGTTCTGTTCGCTTATACACCACGAAAGCAGTTGCTGCTCAAGCTGATGAAAACTCGACTTTAAGTGCTATCTTCAATTCCAAATCTGTGGCTGCAGTAATCCTCGGGGGCGGCGCAGGAACCCGACTGTATCCGTTGACAAAATCCCGCGCCAAGCCCGCAGTACCGATTGGAGGGGCGTATCGTCTTATTGATGTTCCTATGTCAAACTGTTTGAATTCAGGCATATCGAAAATGTACATCTTGACACAGTTCAACTCGGTCTCCCTTAATCGTCACCTTGCGCGGACTTATAATTTCGGCAACGGCATCATGTATGGTGGCAGTGGCTTCGTCGAAGTTCTGGCTGCAACGCAAACACCAGGTCTGGGTGGCAAGGAATGGTTTCAAGGCACAGCCGACGCTGTTAGGCAATATTCATGGCTCTTTGAGGATATTAAGAACAAAGATGTTCAAGATATCGTGATTCTTTCCGGCGATCACCTTTACCGAATGGTACGTGCAAACCGTGGTTTATGACCGCAGTTTAACTCACCTGTATCAACTTCACAGGACTATATGGCGTTCGTTGCTAGGCACCGTGAAGTAAATGCTGACATTACCATAGGGTGTCTTCCAATAGATGAAGAGCGCGCTTCAGACTTCGGGCTAATGAAGATTGAAAACACGGGTCGAATTACTGAATTTGCAGAGAAACCAGAAGGTGCAGCACTTAAAGCTATGGCAGTCGACACATCAATCCTTGGTCTATCGACCGAGGAAGCAAAAGCATCTCCATATATCGCTTCCATGGGCATTTATGTTTTCAAGAAATCTGCTCTTCTAGCGTTCCTGAACTCGGAATACCCAAAAGACAACGACTTTGGTGGAGAGATTATTCCAAAAGCCGCGGCCGATGGTTATCACGTTCAGGCATACCTGTTCAACGATTACTGGGAAGACATCGGAACCATCAAGTCCTTCTTTGAAGCTAATCTGGCTCTTGCTAAGAATCCACCCCAGTTCGAGTTTTACGATGCACGTGCACCAATCTATCCCTCCCCGCGGTTCTTGCCGCCAGCCAAAGTCGAAAAATGTCATGTCAAAGATGCCATCATTTCGCATGGTTGTTCTCTTGCAGATTGCTCCGTAGAAGATGCCATTGTTGGACTTCGATCTCAAATCGGTAAAGGTTGTAACATCATGCACGCCATGATCATCGGAGCTGATTTCTATGAGACTGACGAGCAGAAGGCAGCGATTGTGGAATCAGGTGGAGTGCCCGTAGGCATTGGTGAAGGATGTACTATTTCAAATGCTATTATTGACAAGAACGCACGCATTGGCAAGAACTGCGTTATCACTAATGCTAGTGGAGTTGAGGAACTAGAAGATGAAGAGAACGGAATCTACATCCGATCAGGAATCGTAACTATCTTGCGCAATGCTACCATTCCAGATGGAACGGTCATATGAGGATCTTACTAAATCAAATGATTTTTTTGAGACTGTAACATTCTTCGCTTAAGTTAACGATGTTCTCAATGTCACCTTTAAGTGATGAAACTCCGCTCGGAAACATGCGTGTGCACATTTCTAATAGTTACCTTCGTAAATTGTACCTTCGTACCTTCGAAGGTAGATATCGAACGAAAAACTATCTGCTTTTTGTCAGTTCTGATAAGTAACAAATAAATAATGGCACGGAAAAAGGCCTTCGTAGTGAGATGAATTATGTCCAATGTGGATATTTATATTTCATTCCGAACTTATTTTCACTATCGTGACCCAAGCATGGTTAAAATCCGATCAATTGCAAAACAAACATGGGCAATTAGTATGACACTGTACCACTTGAGATCATAGACCTATCATAGGAGGTACAAAAAATCACGCCTTGGTGATGAGAAGTTCGCTTTGAAATCACCAAAATTTGATAGCGACCAAAAAGATAATTCACGCCTATTTATTTAAACTCTCGAGTCTTAAAAATAAATACTGATCCCGCAACTCTCAATGATCTCTTGCTTGATTTTTTTTTCGGCAGCTCTTAAAACCCGGATCCTGCTTCGCACACCCCTTTCGGAACACTCGCTTGAACCTGCGGTGAAGTTGCCGCGATGGCTCGTCGACCAGCTAAATGTTACCGCGTGATCAAGAACAAGCCATATCCTAAGTCTAGATACTGCCGTGGCGTCCCTGATCCCAAAATCCGTATATATGACGCCGGAATGAAAAAGTATTCGGTGGACGCTTTCCCTACGTGTGTGCACCTTGTCAGGTCAGGAGTTCATCGTATTAGCGATCTTATTTTCTTCGGACATTGCATGCATCGCAATCTCGCGCAGCAGCATGACGCTTTGGTCGGCTGCTATCAGCTTGCGAGCAAGCTTTTCCAGACTTGTTACACTCTTGTTTTTAGGGCTTGTTTGAGATACGTCGAGGGTTCGGCAACCTCGCCTCGCACGCGCTCGTCACACCCGGCTGAAAATATGTTACGAAGTCGAACTTCAACTTCGCACACGTAATACGTTAGCAGTGCTTTTATCTGAGCTCGGTTTTGAAGTTTTCGAGGCTTACGGCCAGGCCGAGCCGCATCGCCCTACCAAGCCCTAGCTCTTTTCGGCCTCTTTACCACAGACGGTTTTTGACCTACGTTGCCCTCCTTTTGAACAGTTTCGAAAAAGAGCAGGTCTCATCAGAAGCAATGGAGGCTGGACGGATCGCGGCCAACAAGTACATGGTAAAGAACGCTGGCAAGGACCAATTTCACCTCCGCGTGCGGCTTCACCCCTTTCACTGCCTGCGCATCAACAAGATGCTTTCCTGTGCCGGCGCGGATCGTCTCCAAACTGGTATGCGCGGTGCATTTGGCAAGGTGCAGGGAACCGCGGCGCGTATCGCCATCGGCCAGATCATGCTTTCCATCCGAACCAAGGACGTGCATGGTGTGAAGGCTGTTGAGGCCTTCCGCCGCGCGAAGTTTAAGTTTCCTGGTCGTCAGAAGATTGTCACCTCCCGCCAGTGGGGGTTTACCAAGTTCACACGTGAAGATTATGTTGCATGGAAGCAAGAGGGTCGTATCCAGCCCGATGGTGTGAACGCAAAGCTTTATGAGAATCACGGTCGTCTTGAGGCACGCCCTCCCTCCACTCTTTTCTTGCAGCCGGCACGTGTGTACAAAGACCGAATCGGCTTGAAGAAGTAAAGGCCTGACACCTTCCTTGCTTGGCGGATTTGCGCTCATGAATGGAACTCTCGCACATGAATCAATTGCAAGTGCACAAGTAGTTAAGGTCGAGCGCAGCACTAGGCAGTGAGGATCTTGAAAACAGTTTATTCTCCTACTACAACTTCCCACCTTCACACTTCCAAGTAAATAATTATTAGTGTCAATGCATCAGTTGCTGAAATCAAAGTGCCTCGCAACATTATTTTCGCACCTGTTTTGATGACATTCGACTCGTCGAGGGGATCATTAAATGATTGCTGCGTGCCGTCAGCCCATCCAATACCTACTGATTTTTTCAGAGAGATCGTCGGTCGCCGTGCGGGCATATGAGGATTGTCATATATTTGACCTTGCTCCGTAACGCGTTACGTAACGTTACGTACAAAGACTTTGACTGTTTGCTCTGTGCGCCATTATAAATAGACCGCCGAAAGTTTGAGTTAAATCCCCCATAGAAAACGAGGGTTTGAGTTAAATCCCCCATAGAAAACGAGGGTTTATTACCCCATCCTGCTCTCTGCCGAAGCGTCGCCTAACCATAGATATACGTGAACATAAGCGGAATCTTTATACTGTTTGCCCACTGGAGTGATTGTGTGGATCGTAAGTGTTAATGATAAATAAAGACTTTACGTTCATAGATAAGCGTTTATGCATAAAAAATTGTCACATCCTTAATCTTATTACTTATTTATGAAAATCAGAATATTATTATAAGTTTCGAAGCCTGGGCGCAGCGGTGGGAACCGGCGCGGCTTCGCCGCGCACACAGCCACCCAGGAGCAGGAGTATCATCCACGGCCTCGCTCGGTATCGTTCGAACTTAAGTGATCAAACGGCCGGAGCATAACATGGGGGCGGGTAAGAATACCAGGGAGTGGTGGGCCGAAATGGAATAATAACTGATATATATAAGTTTCGAAGCTTAATTAATAATTATAAGGTACAAATAAATAAACAAAGTAAATTACTAATAAGAGATAGATTAGACGTACGATATATTAACGATATTAGAGATATTAATAATAAGATATACCATAATAATTACTAATAATAATATCTAATAATAATATCATATATGGGAAAGATTGGGGAAACTTCCCCGGTGGGGGAATAACGTACGAAGGGACCTTCGAAACTACTTACGAGTTTCGTACCTTTTAAAATTATCACCTCATAGAATACATATATATAAATAACGTTGATAATAATAATTATCTGTCCAGAATAATATATATTCTTTTTCCGGGCGGGCATCGAACGAAGCGAGAAATCCAAGATAAACGGTTGACATCAGCTATGCAAAATTCAAGTCAACACGCGACTCTAGAAGTTGACACCAACATTTGATGATGACGAGTCTTGTTGGAAAGCAGCATATTCATCCACCTCGCCTCATTGTACTGGACTTTGACCTGACAATTTTGTCGCTGCATTCATGGGCGGAAAAAATAAAAAATGAAGATGTTGCGTTGCGTGACGTTAGGGACGATGTAGCGGACCTCGATTTCTTTCAGGAGTTCGTATGCCGCGCTATTTCCCGAGGCATTAAAATTGCGATTGCATCGTTCGGACGATATGACGTCATCCAGGCTTACCTCGATCGGGCAGTGGGTCCAGGCATCTTCACTCGTGAGAACATAGCTACACCGTCGCAATATGGACTCAGCGATGGACACGCGATCCATGGGGGGAAAGTTCCGATGCTCGAGGTAACCGAATCCTTTACCTCTCTACTTTCCTTGGAAACGTAACGTATGCCTTTCGACTGAAATCGTGTGCTTTACCTCAGGCATTGTCATATAAACTGCTAGGAGCAAATCCGAAGACGCTGCCGTCGCTTGCGAAAAGTGTTATTTTCTTTGATGATAGCAGGTACGGACCTTTGGACTGTTCTAGGCAAGCTTCCAGCTGCTCACCCCCCCCCTCCCCCCTCCCCCCAGAGACAATATACGCGGAGCGGTCGAAAATGGATTCGTGCGCTCTGTTCACGTTGATCGTCGAGGGTTCTGTCGAGCACTGTGGAGTGATGTTAGCATCTCCCTTGGCTTGAAAGACTTTCTTGATTAAACAGTGACCAGTTCAGGATCGAGCAACAGCTTGACACGACAAAACATGCTGTCAAACATTTTTAAAATACAGGGTTTTCATCGCTGGTGTCTTATACGTGCAGGTTCGACAAAAACATCGCATGGTGGTCTCTCTGCATGCACAACAGCACTTGTCACAAAGGTAGCAGTGCCAAAAGAGTACTTGTTCCTAAAGGAGTCATCGAAAGGGCAGATGATACCGATCATTTCTCCGACTGTTGTCACGCTTTACTCATGCTTTACTTCATAGTGCTTCATAACAACAAAGTCAACACTTCTTTGTGTGCTTCGGATACCATATTGATTCCGGGGCACGCAAAAGTTTTAAAGTTCAGTGCTTAAGACTTGACATGCAACTTGCGGCAGGCACTTGGTTGTTGCACGCATTCATTTTCTTACGATCAAACAGGCCGTCTCTGGCTCACATAGTGTCCAGACACAGCTATTTTGGCACATGCTTGAATAAAATTGTAACTGAAGATTATTTCAATGTTGCCTAGTCAGTTTCATAGAGAGCTTGCCAACTTCCCGAAATATACTGTGATGGCTTTGAACTTGCCATTTATGTAGTTTTTCTCCACCTCGAGACGGATAACAGCGTCGTCGCCTCGGGTGGCACTATTGTACAAGCTCGCGTCAAGCAAAGGCAATACATCTGTGTTTCTGGGTAAAAAGAACGCAACATTTGGTGTTATTTGCAATGCTAGAACGAGCAGCTCTAGAAAGCTGTGACCTCCTACCAAGGCGGAGCGCAGATCAAAAGTGTCAGCGCTGCTGTAAGAAGGACCACCCCATGGTGGCGATAAGAAGATCATATCTGCGAGATGATGTTGCGTTAATCTGTGGTTATCTATTAGAACGCCCTTCAAAAACGCAACAGAATTGTCACGGATGAAATCTATCGAGAAGCCGACACCATATGTGACAGCGTTCCTTAAAGCAAAGTGCAGCTGCGCCATATTGATATCATATGCTATCACGTGTGCTCCTGTCTTGCGTGCAAATGCGATGGCATTTCCCCCAGCACCACAAAATAGATCGTATATCACCACGCGTGGTGTGTTTTTTTCACACGCCCTGCTGAAATCAACAGGTCTAATGAGACTGTAGTTGCAACGTGTTGCTTGGTGAGCGGCTATCTGCTCGGGTGTGATAGAGTACCAGGCTTCTGTGTCAAGACATGTCCCGTGATCGAACAGTGTGAAATATCTATGCCTTTGGGACCAGTACTTAACGTGGGGAATCTTAGCTGGGCTGTAAGTGACTGTCTTTCGGAAATGCAGCTTCGAAGATGAGTTGCCAGTACTACGATACAGCCTTTGAATAGGAACAGGTGAAAACCCAAGCTTTGGAGGAGACCAAGTTATCTCCATCGTGTTTGCACAATAATAGTAGTGCTGAAGGTGCTCATAGTCAAAAGCTTGTCTCCACAGAAAAAACGCGTTCTTCAAATGTGAACAAAGTTCGCTCAACTGGATTGTGGGGGCGTGATGAGTACCGAAAATATCAGGTTCGCTTAAAAAGACGCACTCAAATGCCGACAAGGCCGTAACACGCCGATCATCTACATAGTTTCGCCTCCTATCCGTGCAGTTTGCTATGAAAGGGACGGAACTTGTCCTGGACGGCTGTTCTATTCGTGTAAAGCGACGCGGAGAGTTGCCTTGCACCTTTATGTTCCCTCTTGTCTCCGATCTGAGCTGATTCTGGAATACTAGTCCGAAATATGTATCGTATAGCCGAGCATAAGTGACAGGGACATTATCCTTCTCGGTCATTCTGTTTGAGTGGAGCAGAACTCCCTCACTTGGGTCACCTCGAGCGGTGAGAGGTTGCAATCGGTGTCAGAGTGTCGACCTGGTCAGTTATCTACCTTCGTAACTCTTACTCGTACGATTTTTTAATTTCACTCTTTACTACGTAAATACAGATAGCTGTAATCATCAGATATATAGTCATCATATATAATATTCTATATATAAATATCAGCTAATAATCTTAAGTTTCGTGTTAATAAATTGTCATAAACGCCTTACTTTTAAAAATATCGGATTTCAACCACTCACCCTGCTGGCTACATATGCGCTAGCAACCAGCTATTTAATAAATCTATATGATAATCTTAAGATCTTATTATAATATATATTATAAAAAATTATAATATAATTATATTGGATATCAATCAAGTGTGGACTTTAAATTTTAGTTCAAGGACAGTGGTGACGTAATTAAAAACCGACCTTTTGGAAAATCACATTGTTTGCTCATATATAGGAGTACTCTCGCACACTCGCGGAGAAATGCAGCCCAGGTGTTTGCTCTGCACCATATATAAAAACCCTGGTTTTCCCGTTGCCCTCGAACCGCGCTTCAAAGTTGTCGAGCGAATTTTAAAAATTCGTTTTGAAGGCGCGAGGATCCGCCATCGTGTTTGGTCCCCCGGGGCGCGCGGACTGCTCGATGGCGAGGGCATGAATCGCAAAGCTGTCCGAGGATGTAAAAAAATCTGGTAAAGGTCAACGCTCCGAAAAGTTATTTCTCCGCGAGTGTGCACGAACACTCCTGTGAGCAAAAAATACTGATTTTCCAAAAGACTGGTTTATTTAGTATATACGAAGGTAACTTCGAAGGTAATTATTAATTCATATATATATATATATATATATATATTAATTAGTATAGCACTATGGTTATAATTTAATTAACTACTTTTAATTATTCTTGCGTTCATTGTTATCTCTTAACGATAAATTCACTGCTCTCTGTAATTGATTAAATTTATTAATTGGTTTAGTTTACGTTATTAAGATTGTATTAAATTGATTGAATGCATACTACAATTAACATCAATTAACCATCCCTCTGAGCGAGGCTATGCCGACCCACATGGAGCGAACCTCCGTCCCTCGTTCGATCCTGTATAGGATTATTATTAATAATACTGTAATTAATATATATTAAACATGGCAGCATGGGGTTGTATAAAGGCCTAACTGTTTCATATATCAGGCCTAACTGTAATTAATATAGAATACCTTCGAAGGTATATTTAATATTTTAAGCTTCGTTTTCGTCACTCTCGAGCACGCCAACAGACGCGCCGGCGTCGGCATCAAGATCGCCGAGAAAAGGAAGGAGACCCAATATCCCCGCGAACTGCCGCCCCTCTGCAAGCTCACCATCCTCGCCGTCGAGACCACCGGGCGCTTCAGCAAAGCCGCTTTTGAATGGTGCAAGGACGTCGCAAAGCAGCAGCAACAACGTCAACACCCAGCTCACCTCCCCACCGAGACCGCCACCAACGAGCAAGGCTCATACAACCCCGAGACCAACAAACGATGACGCCCAACATTCCTCCCAAACGACAGGACCACGCACAAAGACGATTACCAGTCGTCGTGATCAGATGACCAAGATCACCCCGCCGACCAACTTTTACTGATTTTTTGCGAAGAATCTGACAAACGCACCCAAA
>MDSY01092957.1_pt1 | contig 13144 bp, 11 predicted proteins | sample 811131 | NCBI WGS metagenome assembly MDSY01 (sample SAMN05326643, study PRJNA326480) | marine metagenome | isolation source: seawater | place: Atlantic Ocean: South West | collected 2010
ATTTTCCATTTTAATTTCAAGCTCCCACTTAACACTCTCGGATAATGAGGCATGCACATACAATCCTTCCTCAGCTAAATCAACCTTATTAGAAGCGTCACTTAAAGCTGTAAAATCAAATGTCCCACCATTTTTAGAAACTACATCTATTTTTAAATCACTCTTTTCGAATGAAAAATCTTCACTAGGGCACAAAGTTGGACCTACATTTTCTAAAGGATCACAACTAGTGAATAAAACGAATGCACTTGGTATTACCAACCATTTTTTTAATGAAAACATAATTTAATTTTTTATTTATTATAGTTTGCTCTTCCTCCTTGAGTTAACATAATACAATCCACGTAAGCTGAAACCTCTAACCTTGGACGAGGAAAAGATAATAATGAAACTGTAAAACCAGAAATTCGGAATGTTTCTTTTATTCGGTCTCCACCACCACCATTCTTAGGATCGTTTGCTGCTCTAAACTCCGAGTATGGAACACTTACAAGCTTCCAACCTTCCCAATCAACTTTAACATCATAAATCCAACCGTCATTATCTTCTGTATAATAATCGGATAATTGATCTACTGGAGAACCAGCATTTAACCAATTTGATATATCAGCTCTAGTATTTAAAGTGTCACCTCCATCAACCTCAGATAATTTGAACTCGACTGTAGTTCCCTCATCTCCTGTTCCATAAATAAATGCATTTATGTACAAATCCTCGGGAGCAACTCCTGAATCAATTGGTAAAGTTCCCAATTGAGCAATCGACTTATTTAATAACAAACATAAATGCTCATGGTAAACATCCCCACACCATCCATTTCCATTCCCGTCGGTTCCTTGAAGATATAACGAATTACTTTCGTGCACCGCTACATTGGTAGATGCGTAAAAGTCTACATTATTATCATTTTTATCAGGAGACATAGAGCTAATAGGTATTTCAGAACCTCCATCAAATCCATCGATTAAGAAATATTTAACGCCATTAACAGTTTCACGATTCCAATCAAAAGGTTTTGTAATAATAATACTGTCTGAACAAACAAATAATTCTTCGTAACCAAATATTTTAAGTTCAACTTTAGCCTTTTCACCCGATCGGAAAAAAAACATGTTTGAGCTCTTACCTTCCCAATCTTCTTCTAAAGATGAATTTGTTCCTTGATAATTTTTTACAGCGCCTGACTCAAGACCCGTTATTTTTAAATTGTAAAATGCTTCCTCACCCCAATCAGCATTAATTTTAGGCGTAATATTGAAGTCTGTTCTCAATTGAATTCCCGATGTGAATGTAACACTGCTAGGATCAAAATCAGCCCCAACAGCCTTTAAGTCTGGTCCTGCCTCCTCGGTTTCACAAGATGTTAATAACAAAGCACTACCTAGAATAGCCAGCGTATTTTTAATAATTCTTTTCATAGTGTTTTAATTAAAACTGACCTGTGTAGTTAAAAAACAACTGACCTAAGTTAAAAGATGCATCTGAATTATCATTATCAGAGAAATTTACCATGTTGTAATTCAATGAAAAAATTTGATTCTTTGAAAATCTTACTCTTGCTCCTCCTGATAAAATAAATTCACCTACATTCACATTAATTTCTTCGAAATTTGTAACCAAGTTAAATCCATCTCTTAAAGCGTAAAACTCATTACCGTTTGCTGTGAAATATTTAACCCCAGCCAATAAATCCACTTTTTTTACAACTTCAAACGAAGCTCCAAAATCAATTAACATACTCGCCAAGGCAACTTCAGCACCCTCTGTTCTTGAAGTGTTTTCAATTCTAACACCAGCATTAACATCAATAAGACGATTAACATCCATTAGGTTGCCTAAATGTGCTACACCCCCTCCTGTTAAAACAATAAAGTTTCTTTTTGATTCACCACCTTCACCTACGATTTCAGTACCGTAATCAAATCTTAAACCTGCGTCAAAACCAGCAATTGATGTGTCTGAGGCGACAGATGCTCCAATCACCAACCTGTTAGGAGTCGCATCTCCGTAAGGATTTAAATTGTTAAATATGTTCATGTAAGGCATTAGATTTACACTAATTGAATTACTATAAACTGTTTCATCTGTAAACTGATCATAATAAGTTTGAGCAGTCTTTGAATCGGAAAATAAATTTGGTGATGAGTTCGGATTAAACCTTCTTGATTGAGCCGTTGGAGATGAGAACACAGCTCCCACTCTTTTAAAGTCAAATCCTAATTTAACTTTCTGGTTAGTTAATGCGTAACCTAAATCGGCACTTACTACCATATCTTGGTAACTTGTATCAATCTCGTTGATATTATCTTTGAAATTATACATCGACCCACCAAATTCAGCGTTGAAACTTAATTTGTTATCTCCAATTGCTCTATTGTACTTTAAATCAGCAGTAAGAACATTGTTTTGGTAATCATATTCGGACGTATTAACAACTAAATCATATAATGAAACTTCGTTAATTCCAAATTTCAAATTTTCATCTAATTGATATTCTATTCTACCCCCAGACAAAAGTCTGTCCGGTGTTTCTAATTCATTTGTTGAAGCAGTTCTTGTAGTAAAGGCGTAGATTCCTAGTCCGCTTTCATCACCTAAGCTCCAACCATATTGACCAGATGCTCCTTGTAACAACCAAGTATTCCCATCATTAAAGTTTTCATACTCTAAAATTTCTCTTCTTTGAGAAAAAATTTGAGACTCAAACCCAGTACCTTGAATATTTGCGTTAAAAACAGTGAAAGGAGAAAGCTCAACTCTTATATCACCAAGTTGATATTTAAATCCGTTAAAATTACCACCCATTTTAAATTGACGAAATTCAAAATTGGTTAGCGAACCAAAAGAAGTTCCAAACGGAGACCTTGTTCTAAAAATAGCAGAAGCATTAAATGTCGAATCTAAATCTAAATTTGTTTGTAAATCAAATAAGTTGTACCCAGAAACATCTGCTGTTTGTACCCCTTCTTCATTACCTAATTCCCCAGATAAAGAGTTATTAGTGATAATTGCCCTACCTAATCCATTTATACTATACTCTGGATTCTGAGCATTAGCTGCAAATGCTAGTCCAAGCGACATTGCAGAATATATAATTGATTTTTTATAATTCATCTTAGTAAAGTTTTATAGGAATATTTTTAGTTCAAAAGTCGTTTCTAACCCAGAGAATTTATCATTTAAGAAATTTTTATCTTCATGAGTCATATACTTGGTTCTTAAGTGTAATGAGGTTTTTCTTGATAAATCATAATCAATACCAAAAGCAGACATAGTTCCAAATTGATTTATAATTCTATCCTTATCACTCGCATCAGATTTATCAGGTGATAAGTTAGTTCTGACACTTCCTCTTGTTGATTCAAATGCAAAGTTACCCACAAAAGAAAGCTTCTTATTAAATTTATAAGCAGCAGTAAAATCATTATATAATACTGAGGCTAGTACATCATCCGCTCCTGGTAAAGCGAAAATATTAAACCCTTCCTTAATCGTATTCAGCGTACTTAGGTTTAAAAGCACAATTTCTTGATTTTTGCCAACTGGCTTTTTGTATTTTAAAGTAACCTCAAAAGCGTTAAATCCTAGAAGATCTCTTTCTAACCACCCATCTTCATTTGATAGTGTTAACGTTTCAAAAGTTCTAAACCAGAAAGATTTAACTCTACCGTAAGGTCCTCCAGCTTGAAACCATGGTCTAAACCTTGACCTTGAAAAAGCATTCACCCGATGTTGAATTGTTAATGAATCAGATAATTTCTCAATTTCCTGACTAGCAGAATATCCTAATTGAACTTTTAAATCCCCAAAGTTTGCTTCAATATCTAAATTAATACCCCTTCTGTTATTCGTTAGTTGCCCAGCCTCGTTTGCAATGTTCACAAAATAGGAGTCGTCATAAATAAATTGATTCTTAGCACCACCCTGCTTAACGTAAATATTTTGATTTAAAATTGAACCATCAACATTTCCGAAATTATTTTCTAAATTGAAAAATTCAATTGAAAATGGCCACAAAACTGCTCTTCTGTCAAAGGAAGCTTTAAAAACACCTCCTAATCCCGATGCGTTAAGGCTTTGTTCGTTGTAAATATCTTCGGAGCTATTCGTCGTATTTATTTGACTCCCACCAAACTCACCTTCAAACCTTATCCTCTTAACTTTGACGTTAAAGTCAAAAGTAAATATTGTGTTGTTATCAGGAAGATCACTATCCAAATCGTTTTTTGATCTTTTTGCGTAAAGATTCAAACCGGCTTTACCTTTAACACCTCTTTCAAAAACATACTTTTCTAGTCTGTATCCCTGAGTTATTGAAGGAAATCCTGTTCCATGATCTGCAGCTATTAAGCTTCTATTGGTTTGACCATAAATAACTTTAAAACTTGTTTGCCATGGTATGTACTCAAATACACCAATCCCACCTTGTAAGGGCGATCTACCTAAGTTCTGAGCACCAATATTACTTGAAAGAACAAAATATTCTTGATACCGAGAAAATGATGATCTGTACCAATCCCAAGGCAATCTTTCAAAATAATTATCAGTAAATTCTGGTTGTCCAAACGTTAACCTTGAAAGGTTTGTCCAAAGCACCTCCCCAGCCGAAATAGAAGTTTTAAATAACCCAGTTTTCATCTGAGCTCCAAAATTCAAATTTTGAACGGCCCCTACATTTCTTGAATTACCATCAACTTCACCATTAAAACTATGACCTAAAGAATAACCTACATTAAAATTAAGGTCTTTCTTAATGTTACTTTTTAAATTCAATTCAAGCAATGGAAAACCAGCATTTGAACCAGATCTAGTATCTGAGTTTGGATAATCGGTAAAAGATATACTTTTATCACTTGTAGTCATATCAGTATATGACTCCTGCATTGTTCTTTGAATTGTTAAGAATCGGGTTACACCAGAAACCTCTAGGTTATTTCCTAAAAGCCCTTTTCCTTTCTTTTCTCCTTTATTTATGTAATTAAACTTATCTGAGTAATCATTTTTCGAATTACTTGAGGAATCCTTTTCTGCAAATGGTGCAGCCATTAAGTATCCCATCGAAACAGAGTTATGAGGAGAATAAGAAGCGCTATCGCCATCTGTTGGCCCTCCAGCATTAACTATACCTGTAGTTAAAACTGAAACACAAAGTGATGCTAATAGTTTTCTATTGTTTTGCATACCTATAATTTAAGGTTTAGTAATTAGTATCTTTTCTTAATTCTTGGTTGAACACAAGGTTGTAATACGTCAACCAGCTGATCCGCTAAAGGAGTTCCTGAAATTAAAAGAGAACCCTTCTTTTTTTCAATATAATCACCTGTTGCATCCCAAATAATGACACCCGCGCATTTGTTTTTTAATACATACTCAGCTTTCATTTTAATTGACTTTTCGTCATCGTAGGTTACAAAAGCAGAATCTTTGGTGCTAATAGCATAAGGATTTTGAGCAACATCATCCCATTCTTGGCGATCATAATCATTCATTTCATCTACAATTCTGTAATATAATGGCATACCTTCATGGAGAGGGTATCTGTCGGAGTCTGTTTTTCCATCATGCTCAGCATACATTTCTGGTTCTTTGCCTTTAAATCCTTTTAAGGTTCGTCCATAAAAAGCTACTCCTAGATTTATTTTACCAGCAGGAACTCCTTTTTCTTTCAACATTTTAAACGCTAAATCAAGTGATCCTTCGTATCCTTTTTCTGGAGAATATAATGGCGAGTTATGGTTTGCATCGGCAGACCATGTCCCATTAAAATCATAGGTCATCATATTTATATAATCCATGAATTCGGAAACCTTCTTATATTCAATACAGTCCATTTGCCCCTCGTTGGCACCAAAAGCGGCTGTCAATAGAAATTTATCTTCATCAATCCGACCCATTGTATTACCCAAAGAATCTATACCAAGACGAATGGCATACATGAACTTTGTAAAGTTTTCTCTATCGATATCAGGTCTTCCACTGTGATCTTCATAACAAGGATATTCCCAATCAATGTCAATACCATCAAATTGATACTCTTTTATAACTCTTACACATTCATCAACGAATATTTTCGTTTTTCTAGGGTCAGCTGCTATAACTGAGAAGTTATCAGACAATGTCCATCCACCTATAGATATCATTACTTTAGTACCCCACAAATGGGCAAAATCAACTAATGATGTATTCGTATAATAAGCAGGCTGCGGTTTTCCCCAATCAATTCTACCTCTCAATAATAAAGTATCGGCCCAAGGATCAGTACCTCTTAAATAACCGTTACTGTCAGGTGCAAAAAAAGAATAGTTAATGATGCTGTAACGAGAATAATCTATTACTTCAGGAACTACAGCGCCACTTCTCTTGTACATTTGCCATGAAGGATAGTAACCAATAATTTGTTTGCATGAATTTTGTGCCTTTAATATTCCGCCCATGAGGAAAACAGAAATGACACACAGTAAAAATAATCTTCTCATAGTTAAGTGAAATTTGAATTCAAATATAGTGTTATTAAATAATAAACGCTGAAAAATGTAACCATTTATTGTGGTTTACGTTGTCGGACAAATTCAAGACAAAATAACATAACCACTTAATAAACAGATGAATATAAAAAAAGGCGTGTCGGGCACAAAAAAAGTGGCTCCCATTAGGAACCACTTAAAATATTTTTTTAAAAAATTCTAAATTGAAAGAATTTCAGCTACTCTTACAATCTCATCATCCACATGATCCTTAAACTCGATAGCATCATGCAAAGAGGTGTAAACAATTTTGTTATTAATAATTCCAGCCATCACACCAGTTTGTCCTTCTCTTAATCCTTCAACAGCTGCAACACCCAATCTGCTTGCTAAAATCCGATCAATACATGTAGGAACACCACCTCTTTGTGTATGACCAAGAATGGTTACTTTCGCATCATATTGAGTAGCTTTTTCTTTGATCATTTCTTTGATCCTGTAAGCTCCACCCCATTTATTTCCTTCAGCAACAACAACTATACTTGAAGTTTTACCGTTCCTTCTTCCTGTATCTAATTTCTCAATTAGTTCTTCGAAGGAAGTCTCTTTCTCTGGAATTAAAATCCCAAAAGCACCAGAAGCTAAACCTGTGTATGCTGCAATATATCCAGATTCACGTCCCATGACTTCAACAAAGAATAATCGGTTGTGAGACATTGCTGTATTTCTAATATTGTCAATTGCTTCTAAAACTATATTATTGGCAGTATCAAATCCTATGGTATAATCAGAACCATGCAAATCATTATCAATAGTACCAGGAACACCAATAACTGGAATATCCTGCTCTTCCCACAATAATTTAGCACCGGTAAAAGTACCGTTACCTCCAATTGTTACTACAGCATCAATTCCTGCCTCACGCAATTTATCCGCAGCCTTCGCTCTTACATCCGCATTATGAAAATCTAAGCATCTAGCAGATTTTAATACAGTTCCTCCCTTACCTAAAATATGATTAACCGATCGAACATCAAGTGTTTCAAAATCTCCATCAATCATACCTTCGTAACCTCGGTAAATTCCAACTGCTTCAATCCCATAATAAAAAGAGGAACGAACGACAGCCCTTATGGCCGCGTTCATTCCTGGAGCATCTCCTCCTGATGTTAAAACACCAATTTTTTTTATTTCTTTACCCATAAGGTAACTGAACTTTTCTTTGTTATTTCGCTGAAAGAATAATTGCTAATTCAGCCATTCTGTGCGAGAATCCCATTTCGTTATCGTAAAAAGAAGTTGCTTTAACTAAAGTAGTTCCGTTATTTGGAATTGTTAAAACATTATCATTTATCATTGAAGAGTAAGGTTCACCTACACAATCTCTAGAACATTCGTAAAAGTCACCTAAATAAACCGTCTTCTTTAATAAAGTAGAAGCGTTCATTTTAGCAATATTAGACTGCATAGCAGTCATAACTGCTTCTGCTGAATGCTCACCTTCGATTTGGTAAACACACTCAACAACAGATCCTGTATCAGTAGGAACTCTTAATGCAGTACCATTTAATTTCCCATTTAAGTGAGGTAAAACTTTACCAACAGCTTTTGCTGCTCCAGTTGAAGCGGGAATAATATTATTTAATGTTGCTCTATTTTTACCACCTCCAAATGCATCAGCAACTTTTTGAGTAGCAGTAGCAGCATGAGTGGTTGACATTAAACCAGAGATTACTTTAAAAGTATCATCAATTGCTTTCGTCATTGGTGCTAAACAATTAGTAGTACAAGATGCATTCGATACAATTTTATCTTCTGCAGTTAAAATCTCGTGGTTTACACCAACTACTACCGTTTTAGTGGAATCACCACATGGTGCTGAAACAATAACCTTTTTGGCACCAGCATTAAGGTGAGCTTGAGATTTTTCAGTTGATAAGTAAAAACCTGTACATTCAAAAACGATATCAACATTATGTTTAGCCCAAGGAATATTATTTGCATCCATTTCAGCATAAACAGTAATTTCGTGATTACCTACCTTAATTACGTTATCACCCTTTAGAGAAACATCAACTGGAAATCTTCCAAAAATTGAATCTTTTGGTAAACCTTGTGCTATAACTTCGGCAGAAACTAAATCATTTCCTGCAACTATTTCGATTTGATCATTAAATTGTTCAACAATTACACGCATTACGTTCTTACCGATACGTCCCATTCCGTTGAATGCTACTCTTACTTTGCTCATTATTCTTATTGTTTAATTATTAAAAATATCCTATTAATCCAATTTTAATAGAAGGACAAAAATAGTCATTTTTTTTTTGGATACAAAAGGTTAATATTTATTAAAAAACAGCTTAGAAAAAAGATACTAAACAACTGTAATAAAACAGTTTAAATGCTTTTTACAAGTTTGAAAACCTATTAAGAAACTCCGCTTCCTTTTCGTTAGTGTAATTGAAAATTAACTTTGAGGATTGGTAATACTTTAATCTTTCAGAAAGTTTAGCATTTATAAAAACTAACATTTCAGCATCAGAAAACTTTGCTATCAAAGGTCTTTTTTCTCTTTCTCCTTTTAGTCTTTCAGCAAGAATATCAGGCGACAAATTAATGAATATAGATAACCCTAAGTCATTTAACAACTCCATGTTTTTATTGAAACAAGGCGTTCCACCACCACAGCTGACTACCGTATTACACCAATCAGCAGATTCCTTTAAAACCTTTGACTCTAATGCTCTAAAATACGCTTCACCTTTTTCTGAGAATATTTTAGAAATAGTTTTATTTTCTCGTTTTTCAATGTATTCATCAAGGTCAACAAATTTCCAGTTCATAAACTTAGCAAGCTTTCTACCCAAAGTTGATTTACCACATCCCATAAACCCAACTAAGTATATTTTATCCTCTTCCATTTTACAACGTTATAATTTGATAACCATTTAATTACGTGATAAAATTACAACAAGTAAAATATTAAGCTAAAAAAAAAGAGGTTTTATTTTGAGATAAAAATTAAAAGTATGTATATTTGCAACCGCTTTTGAAAAAGAGATCTGGTAGCTCAGTTGGTAGAGCATCTCCCTTTTAAGGAGAGGGTCCAGGGTTCGAGCCCCTGCCAGATCACAACATTAGCTAAGCGAGTCTTAAGACTCGCTTTTTTTTTGTCCTAATTTTTAGTCTTGAAAACTCTGCCAAACCTTACAATTAACTAACTTTAAATTATGAAAATATTAATAATAGTGCTTTTAACATCGCTATCCATAAGTGCTTGTAAGATTGAAAACAAGACTTCTACTAAGCCAATGGTGAACTGGGTTTCAATTGCTGAAGTACAAAAAAAGATGAAAACCGAACCTAGAAAAGTACTTATCGACATTTATGCAGAATGGTGCGGCCCATGTAAGAGAATGTCCAAATATACATTCACTGACAAAAACATTGTTGAAATTATTAATGAAAAATTTTATGCTGTAAAGTTCAATGCGGAACAATTGGAAGATGTTGATTTTTTAGGAGAAACTTATATAAACAGAGGAAGAGCGCATGACTTCGCTCTTCAACTAGGTGGTACATCAAGAGGTTTATCCTACCCAACTATCATTTATTTTGATGAAGATTTTAAAAAAATACAGTCTATCCCGGGTTATTATGAAGCTCAGGAATATATTACTTTTTTGAAGTATTTTGGTAATAATCACTACAAAACAACTTCACTTAAACAGTTTATTAAAAACCACTAAATCCGAAAAATTTGTAATTATAAGTAAATCTTCAATAAACTTACTTCTCTAATTCACTCCTCAAAACAACAACTAATAAAAAGTTGAATTTTATACCTGAATAGTTAAAACCGAAGAAATTCTAGGTGATTAATAATCATTTTATGTTCTGTTATAGTTTTATGCAAAACTTTAACAGCTCATTAACAAGTTATTTTCATCTTATTTTATAAATTTGAATTAGATTGAAAAATCACTAAAACTTTTAAAAAATGAAAAAACTTTTATTTACTTTTTGCCTAGCATTTTTAGGACTTACTTTAAACACAAATGCTCAAACTACTCCAGCTCCAGTTAAAGTGTCTGAAGAAGTTGACCCTAACGGACCAGTTATCTCTTTTGACACTCTAGTTGTTGATTTCGGTACAATTGATCAAGGCAGCGACCCATTTAGAATGTTAATGTTTACAAACACTGGGAAAAAACCATTGCATATTACCAATTGTGCAGGTTCATGTGGATGCACTGTTCCAGAATGTCCTACAACTCCAATTATGCCTGGTGAGCAAGGTCAGTTGAAGGTAAGATATGATACTAAAAGAGTTGGTAGAATTAGTAAAACCGTAACTGTTAAGTCCAATGCTACAAATGGAACAATTACAATTAGGGTAGTTGGTACTATTAATGCAACTCAAGCCCCTGCCGCAATGCCTCCAAAAAAAGTAGGACCTGTTGTAGGACAATAAAAAATTATAACAATTTAAAAAAGGTACTTTTAAGTACCTTTTTTTATGTCCAAAATTTTAAAACTCATTTTAATGAAATCTATTTTTAGTTTTTTACTCCTTTCGCTTATTAGCTTTACTGCTTATAGTCAAACTAGTGGCGCTTTCTTAAGCTTAGAAAGTGATACCTTAAACTATGGAATAATAAAGAAAGGGAGTAATGGAGAAAGAGAGATTACAATTAAAAATACAGGAGACAAACCGTTAATCATATCAGATTGCAAAGGTACATGTGGCTGTACAATACCGAAATGTCCAACAATCGTTATTTTACCAGGATCAAAAAGTAAAATCACCATCACATATGATACCTTTAGAGTTGGCAAGTTTAATAAAACTGTTTCCGTTCGATCAAATGCAATAAATCATATTACTTATATTAAAGTTACAGGAGAAGTGATTCTTTAATTAAAAGAAGGTTGTTAATATTTTTAATTAAAAAAAAACAACCTTCTTTCTTAATCATAGTATACTTTCCCAGTTAATCCTGACATAAAAGATTAATTGTGTGGTGTAAACACAACCCTAGTAAGAGTAGACTTTATCTTAACTTATTCTAGGGTTGTTTTTTGTTTAAAACTTTCTTCGTTATCTTTTTAAAACCTACTTTTACAGAAAATAATTTTATTTATGAATTCTATTATCGCTGCTATAACGTGGGATTTAGACCCTATCATATTTGAATTAGGAAAACTTCAAATAAGATATTATGGTTTGCTATGGGGTATAGGTATTTGGGTTGCTTATTCGGTTTGTAAAAAACTATTTTTAAACGAAAAAGAAGATCAAAAACTTCTTGACCCATTATTATTCGCATGCATGATAGGTGGTATTCTTGGTGCTCGTTTAGGACATGTTATATTTTATCAATGGGAGTTGTTTGGACAGGATATTTTAAGTGTATTTCTTCCTTTTCACTTTTTCCAACCTAATCCTGAAGCTATTGGACTCTCAGATGCGATACTTGAATCAAGGGATATTCCTGAAAGGATTTTTAAATTTGAATTTTCAGGTTTCGCAGGATTAGCAAGTCATGGAGGAGCAATAGGCGTAATTTTAGCTTTAATTTGGTATAAATTCAAAAAAAGTTCACATTCATTTTTATGGATTCTAGACAAAGTAGCTTATCCAATTGCTATTACGGCATTTTTTATAAGAATAGCCAACTTCATGAACAGTGAAATTGTTGGAAATAAAACAAAAAGTGATTTTGGTGTTATTTTCAGTCAAATAGACAATGAAGCAAGGCATCCATCTCAACTTTATGAAGCATTCGCTTACTTGCTGATATTTATTTTATTGAGAAGAATGTACTGGAAAGGAAAAGCTTACCTATTAGAAGGTAAGCTTATTGGGACACTATTTGTCACAATGTTTATAGCTAGATTTATTATTGAATTCTCTAAAAACCCTCAAGGCGGATTTGAAAAATTAGGATTTATGGAAATTCTTTCAACTGGACAATGGCTAAGTATTCCATTTATTATAATTGGCGGATTTTTACTTTTTAGAATTAGAAATCAAAAAGCTAATTAAACTTCATTTCCAATTCTGGAAGGATCTTTAATCCGTTAATAAACTCATTAGTTACATTCACTCTATATGAACTACTAGCAAGTTCTAGGAATATATTTTCTTTTTCATCAACTAGAACTAGTCTTAAGAGGCAGTCGCCAACATTCTTTTGACAAACTTCTAACAACTTTTCGATGTAATCATCATCAATCAAATCTGACTTCAAATGCACTGTTACTGATTTCACTAATTTATCTCTGACATCACCCAACAATTCAATTTTATGGATTTTAAATTCTACATCATCTTTAGATTTTGCAAACCTTTTAGGTTCTATTTTCCCTTTAATAAATAAGAAAGCACCTTCCACAAGGAATCGTCTAAACTTTAAATAAGTATCGCCAAATAAAAAGAACTTCCCGGCATCGGAATAATCCTCAACTGAAAGAATACCGAAATGGTTCCCTTTCTTACTCATTCTTTCAGCTGCCTCAGAAACTATACCAGCAAAGGCTATTTCTTTTCCTTTTAAGTCATCTGAATTTGAGTTTAACTGATCAAATGTTGCATTACAAAAATTATCTATTTCTAGTTTAAAATCATCAAGAGGATGGCCTGATATATATACTCCAACCATTTCTTTTTCTTG
>MDSY01115724.1_pt1 | contig 13144 bp, 13 predicted proteins | sample 811131 | NCBI WGS metagenome assembly MDSY01 (sample SAMN05326643, study PRJNA326480) | marine metagenome | isolation source: seawater | place: Atlantic Ocean: South West | collected 2010
ATAAAGAATAATGCCATGATTAAGAATATTTCACACATATATTTACATTTGATCTTAACAAATCCTAAAAGAGTGCTTCTCATAATGCTTCTAGTATTAATGAGTATGTTGTCATTTTCTGCAAATTTTAAACTTGATGCCTCTGCTGACTCGTTAATACTTGAAAATGATAAAGATCTGCTAACCTATAAGGATACAGTTGAAAGATATTCAACCCAAGAATTTATCATAATGACATATACACCGAAGCAAGGAAAAATCTTTGATGTAAATAACTTATTGTTAATTAAAAATTTGAAAGAAAAACTTTTATCTATAAAAAACATATCATCAGTCATATCAATAATTGATATTCCTCTCGTAAAAAGCTCTGAGATGCCTTTAATAGAAATGGCTAATAATGTTCCAACTATATTTTCTGATGGAATTGATATCATTAAAGCAGAAGATGAAATACTTAATAGTCCGATATATAAAGATCTAATTATTAGTGATGACGGGGAAACAACCGCTATACAGATAAACTTAAATAAAAATGATGCTCTAGTATCCTTAAATAATCAAAAAAGAGAATTAACTGAAAAAAGAAAATATCATGGCATATCATCGAAAGAATTAATCAAGCTTGAGGAAATAACTAAGCGTTATATAGAAATAAAAGAAGCTCATGGGCAAGAAATACATAACTTGCTTAAGTCAGTACGATTAATTCAAAATCAATTTTCAGAAAAGCATAATGTTGAGTTAAGAATCGGAGGAATACCAATGATTGTGGATGATATGATTATATATGTTAAAAATGACTTAATTAATTTTGGTATTGGTGTCTTCTTTTTTATAGTAGTAACTTTAATAATTATTTTTAGAGAATTTAGATGGGTTATGTTACCAATAGCAAGTTGTATCTATGCTGTTTTATTTATGATTGGCTTGCTTGGTTTATTAAACTGGCAAGTCACTGTAATTTCTTCAAATTTTATTTCTCTCATGTTAATTCTAACTTTATCAATGAATATTCATTTAATAGTTAGATATAAACAACTGAGTTCATCTTGTATAAATCAATATGATGCTATTAGCATGACGACATGTCAGATGGTGAGACCATGCTTATATACAGCTTTAACTACGATAGTAGCATTTGCTTCCCTGATCTTTAGTGATATCAAGCCTGTAATTGATTTTGGTTATATGATGACATTTGGTTTAGTAGTCACATTCATAACATCATTTATTCTGCTACCATCTATATTGCTACTATTAAAGAAAGTTGAGATGCATCAACATAATAATAGTCAGTTTTGGTTTACAAAATTACTCGCTAATTTAACAATCAATAAAGGAAGATATATTCTGTTTATTACGTTTACTATTTTACTATCAACAATCTATGGTATTTCTCAATTACGCGTTGAAAACAGCTTTATTAATTATTTTAAATCTAATACAGAGATTTACAAAGGAATGAAGCAGATAGATGAAAAATTAGGTGGAACTACTCCGCTTGATATAATTATTAAATTTGAGGATCCAGTTCAAGCTTCTAGCGATGATGAATTTGGAGATGGTTTGCTAGATGATGATTCGGATCCAGAGTCCCAATGGTTCACGGTTAAAAAAATAAATAAAATAAAGAAGGTTCATGATTATTTAGATTCACTTCCAGAAATAGGGAAGGTATTATCACTTGCATCAACCATTAGAGTAGCTGAACAATTGAATAGAAATGAAGAATTAAATAGCATGGAGATGGCATTACTCTATAAAAGAGTTCCCGCAGAAGTCAAAAGCATGGCTATCAGTCCATACATCTCAATAGAGGATAATGAAGCTAGGATTAGCGCAAGAATATTAGACTCGCAAGATGATCTTAGACGAAATGATTTAATTAATAAAATTAAATACGACATGGAAGAGAAATTAAATTTTAAAAAAGAATCTTATTTCTTAACTGGTGTACTCATATTATATAATAATATGCTGCAAAGCTTATTCGATTCACAAATATTGTCCTTAGGGTTTGTCATGGCAGGTATTTTTCTTATGTTTATGGTTTTATTCAAGTCTGTGATGTTATCTATTATAGGTATAATACCAAATCTATTAGCGGCAACCTTTGTATTGGGTTTAATGGGATTAATTAATCTTCCATTGGACATGATGACCATCACTATAGCGGCTATCGCAATTGGTATTGCAGTAGATAATAGTATTCACTATATATATAGATTTAGAGAAGAATATGAGTCTACAAAAGATTATAAATTATCGCTATATAAATCACATGACAGCATAGGTAGGGCAATTTTTTTCACAAGCATTACAATAATATTTGGCTTTTCTATACTAGTTCTATCTAATTTTGTTCCCACAATAATATTTGGATTATTAACAGGGTTGGCAATGCTAGTTGCCTTATTGGCTGTTTTAACACTTTTGCCAAAATTGATTATATCGTTTAAACCATTTAAGTAAAAAAAACAAGAAACTCAACCTTTCTCCTCAAGGCTATCTATTAATGAGTTGATTCCGTGAACATCTACATGATTTTGGAAATCAGACCGATAGTTTCTCAACAAACTTATACCATCTATTGAAATATCAAAAACTTTCCATTCATTGGATTTATTCAGTTTAAGCCTATAATTTACTGCAATCTGCCCTTCTGATAATAAGTAAATTGATTTAACTTTAGCTATATCAGGCCTTTTCCCTTTAATATAAGGTATGAATTTAATCTTCTCCCCATCAAATGCTGTAAATGACTTCATATAGGTTTTAACCATTAGTCCTCTAAAAGCAAGGACGAATTTATTCTTCTGATAGCTATTTATTGAAAGCCAGATTTTCTTACCTAGTACTATTTTTGACATTAACTGTATATCAAGTTTTGGGACAATTAGCTCATCTACTTTAGCCTGCAGAAAACTCTCGTCATTTTCCAAAGTTTCTTTATTTTCTGAAATAAATAATGCTACCTCTCTAACACTTTGCTTTAAAAAAAAATCTGGAGTATCGCCAGCATAAGCTGCAATAGAAAAAAACAAGGAAATTGTAATTATGTATTTAATAATTTTCATAGATATATGTATACTGTACATATTATATAAAATTATTAAATACATGACAAAGTAAATATTATGAAATACCAAAGCTTCTCACCTAGTAAACCAAATATGACATTGCCATTAGTCATATTTTTTCTAATATTCATATCCGGGTGTAGTACTACGAATACTTCAAAAAATGATCCTTTAGAGCCTATGAATCGAGCTATATTTGGTTTTAATGAAATTGTAGATGATAATATACTAAAACCTGTAGCAAAAACCTATAAATACATCACGCCTGATCCCATTGAAACAGGTGTATCTAATTTTTTTAGCAATGTTGGTGAAGTTAGCACAATAACTAACGATGTATTGCAACTAAAATTTAATCAAGCTGCTTATGATCTTGCAAGGTTTTCAATAAATACCACTATTGGTATCCTAGGAATATTTGATGTGGCAAGCTCTATGGGATTCAAAAAAAATAAGGAAGATTTTGGGCAAACTCTAGGATATTGGGGTCTACCTCAAGGACCATATCTGGTACTTCCATTCTTTGGACCAAGCAGCATTAGAGATGCCCCAGGGCTATATGCAGATATGCAGATTTCACCTGCCGAACAACTACATAATAAGGAAGAGCTGGCTTTCACTACACTTAAAATCGTTGATATCCGAGCAAGACTTTTAAGAGCTACCAAAATTCTTGATACAGCTGCAAAGGATAAGTATATATTTATTAGAGAATCATACTTGCAGCAGAGAGAAATGCTAGTTAATGATGGAAAAAATACAGAAGAATTTGAAATTGATGTTGATGGGGTTGACTACTAAACTTAAAACAAGTTTTCCCTATGTCTAACTTAGTTTATCTCTACTTGATTATCGGCTTAGCATTAGTAAGCTATGGCGCAAACCTACTAGTATCATCCACAGATAGTATTTCTAAAAAATATAATATATCTGGGTTTATATCGAGTTTCATCTTTATTGGAATAGCAACCTCATCTCCAGAAATATTAATTTCTATACTATCCAGCCTGGGAGGCAGAAGTAATATAGCAATTGGTAATGCTCTTGGATCTAACATAGCCAACATAGCTTTTGTTTTCGCATTAACTATTTTACTATTTAGCTCTATCAATTCTGAAAAAAATAAAATTTTATCTAAAGAAGAGACTGGTTTTTTTAGTATCTTGATAGTATTTTTTTTACTAATATATTTTTTCCTTATCGATGGAATTGTCACAATCAAAGAATCATTTATGCTTCTATCTGTTTTTGGGATATCACTTTATATTTATAAAAAATACTTTTACTCGGGTGGGAGTATAGTTATGAACCAAACATATATAAGTGGTCTTCGTATTTTTAGTCTCTTAACCTTTGGACTTATCTTCCTTTTACTTGGAACTAAAATATTTCTAGATAGCAGTATAAATATTGCAAAATCATTTGGGATATCCGATTATGTTATTGGATTATCAATAACAGCAATTGGCTCTAGTTTGCCTGAATTAGCATCAAGCATAGAATCGGCTAGAAAAAAACATTTTGATTTCATCATCGGAAATATCTTAGGGTCCAATATATTTAATATTGCTATTGTGATTAGTATTGTAGGAATACTAGATAATAACCTTTCTGAAGCCTTATCCATAGCATATATTAATAGAGATATAATTATGATGTTAATTACAATGCTTGGGTTTTATATTATAATTAAAAACTACAATCAATATATAACCAAAATTTTATGCTTGGTACTACTACTTTCTTTTACGTTCTACCAGCTTGATCTATATGGAATCAGCATATGAAAATAATTAATAAAATATCTGTAGCTAAAAAAGTAATTCTTTCTGAGGCAGTGGCTCTGAAAAATGTAGCTAATAAACTTGATCATAATTTTGATCTAGCATGCGAAGCTATATTAGCTTGTAAAGGTAAAGTTGTAACAATTGGGCTTGGTAAGTCAGGTCATATTGCAGCTAAATCTGCAGCAACATTATCAAGCACTGGAACTCCGTCAGTATTTTTACATGCAGCTGAGGCATTGCATGGGGATATAGGTTTAATTGGTAAACTAGATTTAGTAGTCTGTTATTCAAATTCCGGTGAAACTAAAGAGTTACTACTTTTGCTTCCCTTGCTGAAAATATTAAAAATCACATTGATTACAGTAACTGGAAATAAGAAATCAATGCTAGCAAAGTCATCGAATATAGTTTTAGACTCTAGTGTTCAATCTGAAGCCTGTCCTTTAAATTTAACTCCTACATCGAGCGTAATAAGTGCCATTGGTTTATCAGATGCATTAGCTATAACACTGCTTAAATGCAGGGGCTTTACGTCCAAAGATTTTGCAAAATCACATCCTCAGGGTGAACTAGGGAAAAGATTATTAAAGAAAACAGAAGATATCATGATAATAAAACGTCTTCCTTATACCTATACAGATATGAAGTTAATAAAAGCCATAGATATTATTACAAAATTTAATTATGGTATTATCATCTCATTATCAAAAGAGAAAAAATTATTAGGTGTATTCACAGATGGAGACTTAAGAAGAACTCTAAGAAACCATAACGACATATCATCTCTCCAGTTACATAAAGCTATGACAAAAAAACCTATTGTAGTGTCAAAAAATATAATGGCAGCTGAAGCATTAAATATTATGGAACACAAGCAAATCACTTCCCTGGTTGTGATTAATGATGATAAAACAGTTGTAGGTTTATTAACTCTCAATCAATTACTTAAGTCAGGTATTGAATAATGGATTATAAAAAATATTCTGATTATATGAATAACATTGATCAGACCATAATTAATAAGGCTAAAAATATTAAATTATTAATCCTAGATGTAGATGGTGTAATGACTGATGGGGGTATAATTATCTCTGAGACTAATTCTGAGTCAAAGAAATTTTTTGCACAAGATGGTCATGGTATTATGATTATCAGAGAATTGGGCATTGAGGTTGCAATTATTAGCGGCCGTTATTCAAAAGCTGTAGAGCACAGAGGCAAAGAGCTTGGGTTTACCACAATAATACAAAGCTCAAGAAATAAGCTTTCAGATTATGAAAAAAATTTTTCTGAAAAGCATGCTTTAAAAAACGTCTGTTTTGTCGGGGATGATGTTGTGGATATTAGTTTACTAAAAAGTGTAGGTCTATCCATTACAGTTCCAAATGCAAACTATAATGGTTTATCGAAGTATACTGATTGGATGACACCTAGAAAGGGTGGTAATGGTGCTGTCAGAGATGTATGTGATTTAATATATTTGGCGCAAAATAAAAATGAAACAAGCCAATAATATTCTTAAAAATATTTCTCAAGAAAATATAATTATTTTTTTTAAAAAATTTTCAAAAAAAAATATTATTATCCTTTCCGCATTATTGATATCTATCTTATGGATTAACTATACGTTATCTAATGCATTAAATTCCAACGGCTTAAAATTAGATTCAAAAATTACAAATCATTTTATGAATAAATTTAAAATGGTTAAGACTAATTCAGGTGGGAATATTGACTGGACAATGTGGGGAGATAGATTAGAAAAATTTCCGAATAGTCCTAGATCAGAAGTAATTAATCCAGTAATGCATATTAATTCTACAGAAATTGAAACATGGGTCATAAAGGCTAAGCATGCTCTTGATCCTGATTCTCTTTTTAACTCAATCTATCTTACTGAAGATGTGGAATTTAATAAATATGATAATAATAATAATAATGAAATTAATGTAACAACAACAGAGGCAGTGGTTTATCCTGATACTGAGATCATTGAGACAACAGAATTTGCTACTATTACGACTCCAGACTCAACGACTACAGGGAATGGACTTATAGCTAATATGAAAAGTGGCCAAATAAAGATATTATCTAATGCCAAACGATTATCTTATACAGATAAACAGTCTCAAGAACTAGAAGGCGAAAGAATGTTATATGATTTGACCAAAAAAACATGGGTTTTACTCAAAAAAGAAAATCAAGATGATAAGATGAAAATTCAGGAAAGAACTAAAACAATCCTAAAAACAAGAAAAAATAGAGAAGTAAAATAACATGGCCAAGCTAGACTGCATAAACCTTAGTAAAAATTATGACAGTAAAACTGTAGTCCATGATATTAGTATTAGTTTAGAAGAAAATAGCGTGATAGGACTTCTAGGTCCAAATGGAGCTGGTAAAACAACAACCTTTTATATGATTGTTGGGTTGATAAAATCTAATAGTGGAATAATAAAAATTGATGACCATGATATAACATCTCTACCCATGCATATGAGGTCAGACCTAGGCATCAGTTATTTACCGCAAGAAGCATCAATATTTAGAAATTTGTCCGTCAAAGACAATATATTGGCAATTCTAGAAACAAGAAAAAACCTTACGCCTAAAAAACTTAATGATAAATTTGAATTCTTAGTAAATACTCTAAAAATAGAACATATTCTATCCAACAAAGGGCTGAGTCTTTCTGGCGGAGAAAGAAGAAGAGTTGAAATTGCTAGATCACTAGCAATAGAGCCAAAATTTCTTTTACTAGACGAACCATTTGCAGGAATAGATCCTCTTTCAGTCATAGAAATCCAGAAAATTATCAAAGATCTGATAAAATCAGACATAGGAGTTCTTATAACAGACCACAATGTTAGAGAAACTTTAAAGATATGCAATCATGCATATATTATTAGTGATGGGAAAGTTATTGCTAATGGGAAACCCTCAAAGATTATAAAAGAAAAAATTGTCCAAGATGTTTATCTTGGTGATAATTTTAAATTATGAATATTAAGGGAAAACAAAGTTTATCCTTAAATAATAAGCTTGCAATGACTCTGCAGATTCAATTAGCTATTAAATTATTACAGCTAAACTCGCTAGATTTGCAGAAAGAGATAGATGAAAAAATACTAGAGAACCCTTTCTTGGAAAATGAGAATTCTTCAGAATTAACTGAAGTCACGTCAGAAATACCTATGATCTCGTCAAATTATTCTGAGAATAATCATGACAGTATAGGTTATGATGCATATGAGCAATTATCGAACTCTCATCAATCTTTACGAGAATATTTAATGTGGCAAATAGGACTATCATCAATAAATGAGAATGATCAGTTTATAGCATATAATATAATTGATTATATTAATGATGATGGCTTTTTAACAGAGAGCGTAGAAGATTTATATGTGCTATTAAAAAAAAACATTGAAATTACTTTTCAAGAAATATTTGCAGTACTTCACAAAATTCAATATCTAGATCCAATTGGAATTGGGGCTACTTCACTTAAGAATTGTTTATCTATCCAGCTCCATCATTATCATAAAAATCATGCTCATTATGATTTAGCAGATATTATAATTAATAAGCTTGAGGATGATATTAATCCATCGACCATAAGTTTTGATGCTTTTACTTCTGAGTTTGAAAAAGATGATGATAGATATATAGCGGCAACAGAACTTGTAAAATCCTTAAATCCAAGGCCTGGTAATATAATTTCCAGAGCATTACAGCAAGAGCATATTACACCAGATATTATTATATCAAAGAAAAATGATAAATGGCTTACAGAATTAAACCCCGCTATCAACCCTAAAATTAGAATCAATAAGGTATATGAAAGTCTAATGAAAGATATGTCTAAGAAAGAAGACAAAGAATATGTGAAAATCAACTTACAGAGTGCTAAATTTTTTCTTAAAGCATTACAAAACCGTAACCTCACTATACTGAAAGTTGCTAAAATTATATTTCAAAAACAAATAAATTTTTTAAATCAAGGCGATATTGGAATGAAACCTCTTGGTCTAAAAGATATTGCCATGGAAGTCGACATGCATGAATCTACTATATCTAGATGCACAAATAATAAATATGTCCAAACACCACGTGGTGTCTATGAAATGAAATATTTTTTTTCATCAGAAATTAATACAGATTATGGTAAAATGATTTCATCAACAGCTATTAAATCAATGTTAGAAAAAATAATATCCAAGGAAGATAAAAGTTCTCCTTTAAGTGACTCTCAAATAGCTGATAATCTTAATGATAATGGAATAAGGGTAGCGAGGCGAACGGTTGCTAAATATCGAGAGACATTAGCAATACCACCATCAAAGAATAGGAAGAAAAGGGGTATATAAGTGGATTTGAATAATTTTTTTTCAGAAGAAAGCATACTAATGAATTGTCAATCTAAAAGTAAAAAGAATGTTTTGGAACTAATTAGCAAGATAGCCTCTAGTGTAAGTGCGACTAATGAAGATACTATTTTTGAAAAACTTTATGAAAGAGAAAAACTAGGCACTACTGCTTTTGGAAATGGAATTGCTATCCCTCATGCTAGAATAGATAATTTACTAGAAGCTAAAATTATAATACTTAAATTAGAAACAGCGATTGATTTTAATTCTAGTGATGGTGAAAAAGTTGATTTGATAGTCTCATTATTAGCTCCAAATAATGAAAACGAAATGCATATAAAAATATTATCTAAAATTGCAGAAATGTTGGATGATAAATCTTTTAGAGAAAAAATAAGAAGCTGCTCAAGTAAGCTAGAGATTAAATCAATAATAAGTAGTTACCAATAATTTAAGAGGTTATATTTTGAAATCCTTAAAACCAAGATTAGTAATCATAACTGGATTATCAGGCTCCGGTAAATCGATTGCTCTACAATCTCTAGAAGATCTAGGTTATTTTTGTATCGATAACCTTTCGCCTAAAATGATAATTCAAATGCTTGGAGTCATCCAAGGTTCACATCAAAAAATATATGAAAAAGTAGCTATAAGTATTGATATAAGGTCAATTAAAATGGATGATAATTATCAAAAATCTATTTCCATCTTATATTCAAAGTTATTAAAATTAGGTTTTAAAAGCACCACTATATTTCTACATTCATCTGATGAAATATTATTATCAAGATTCAATGCTACGAGAAGACTCCATCCTTTAACAAATGATGGGATAGATCTGAGAACTGCTATATCAAAGGAAGCAGAAATAATGCAAAAATTAAAAGAAAATTCAAATTTAATTATAGATACAGATAAGTTACTACCTCTAGATTTAAAAAAGCAAATTTCATCAAAAATTTCAATTATAAAAGACAATAAAGATATGCTTATTCAGATTCAATCGTTTGGATATAAAAATAGTATTCCCAATGAGAGTGATTTTGTGTTTGACGTAAGGTGTTTAAAAAATCCATTTTGGGATAAATCACTCAGAGAACTATCTGGGAAAGATAAAAAAGTAGTATCTTTTATAGAATCCGATAAAACTTCAAAAGAGATGCTGGCTAGTATTATTAGATTTTTAAATAAATGGATACCCAGTTTTGGCAAGAGTGATCGTAATTATCTTACTATCTCGATAGGATGTACCGGCGGCCAACATAGGTCAGTGTATGTAACAGAAATGGTTTCTAGACATTTTGTTAGTAAATATAATATCCTAGTCAAACATAGAGATATAAAATGACAATTGGCATACTACTTTTAACGCATAATGACATTGGAGCCCAATTACTATTAGCTGCAAAGTCTACCTATGGATCTATACCAATAAGAACTGAAGTTTTATCTATTGACCATTATGATAAACCATCAGATTTAATTAATCTTACAAAACAATATGTAAAATTATTGGATAAAGGAAATGGCGTGTTAATATTAACTGATATGTTTGGATCTACACCAAGTAATGTTGCTAAAGAATTTTCACATTTAAAAATGGTTAACATTGTATCAGGGGTTAACCTTTCAATGTTACTTCATATATTTAATTATCCAAGTCTGACCTTGAGGGATTTAACAGTGAAAGCTATTGAGGGGGGTAAAGACGGCGTCATACAAATTAAAAATGAAAGAAAAAAAGATAATAATACCCAATAAATTAGGCTTGCATGCCAGAGCTGCTGCAAAAATAGTAACGCTTACTAATAAATTTAAATCTATTATAGAGATAACTAATGGTGATAAAAAAGCAGATGCGAAAAGCATTATGAAAATATTGATGTTAGCGGCTCCTCAAGGTACAGAGATAAAGATAACTGCATCGGGGAAAGATGAATCTGCGGCAATAAAAAGCTTAGAAAATTTAATTAAGGCTAAATTTGATGAAGAATCCTAGTCCAATTATTTTAAAAGGCCTCCCAGTATCAAAAGGGATAGCGATAGGAACTGCCCATGTAATAGAGCATGGAAATAATATTATAAAAGAAAAATATATTGAAAAAAAATTAGTACTTAAAGAGGTCAAACGTCTAAAAACAACTTTTAAAAAAACACTAATTGAATTAGATATAATTAAAAGCAAGATAAGCCCTTCTATTAAAAGAAACATAGGTTTATTTTTAGATACACATATACTTCTTGTCAGTGATAAAACATTTTTAGATAGTATCAAGTCAAGAATAATAAAAAATCTTAATTCATCTGAGTGGGCTATTCATACTGAATATCTAAATATTAAAGAATCATTTGAGAACATAGAAGATTTATATATCAAGCAAAGAATAGATGATGTCAATCATGTTGTAAAAATGTTGCTAAGTAATCTTATTATAAAAAAAAATAAAATAAATATTATCTCTAAAAGCTTTAATAACGTTATAGTGGTTACAGATGACTTGAGTCCGGCAGATGTGATAATCACTCATGAATCTAAAGGGTTAGGTTTAATATCTGAATATGGAGGAAGGTCATCACACAGCTCAATTTTAACTAGAAGTTTGGAACTGCCCTCTATAGTTGGAGTTAAAAATGCTCTCAAGATTATTAAAAATGATGACTACTTAATTATAGATGGCAATGAAGGCTTAATTTTTATTAACCCTGAAAAAGATTTAGTAAAGTATTATCAAAATTTAAAAAAGAGCTCACTTAAAAAGAAAAGAGTTCTATCTACCGTTCTATCTAAAAAGAATATCTCTCTTGATAAAGAGAAGCTAGAGATCATGGCTAACTTAGAACTTCCTCAAGAATTAAAAATTATAAGTGAAAAGAATATTGATGGTATTGGGCTCTTTAGAACAGAATATCTATATGCAGACAGAAATGATTTTCCTACTGAAAATGAACAATTTCTCGCATATAAACAGATAGTTAAAAAAATGAAAAATAATCCAGTAATTTTTAGAACGCTAGATACAGGGGCAGATAAAGAGATACCCGAAAATGTTAAAACAGGGTCTATAGCTCGTAATCCAGCATTAGGCCTACGTGGCATCAGGTATAGTTTAAGCAATCAATCAGTTTTTATTAATCAAATCAAAGCTATCCTCAGAGCAGGATATTATGGAACTGTAAAAATAATGCTTCCAATGATTACTAACTTTTCAGAAATATCAGATGCTAAAAAATTAATTGATATTGCTAAAAATGATCTTAAAAATGAAAAAAAGAGGTTCAGTAATAATGTTAAGGTGGGAATAATGGTTGAGGTTCCATCATGTGCAGTCCTTGCAAATAGATTTGCAAAGCAAGTTGATTTCTTTTCAATTGGTACAAATGATTTAGTGCAGTATACCTTAGCTATAGATAGAGTTGATGATGAAGTTAATTATCTATATGATCCAATTAATTCAGCGGTCTTAAGCCTTATTAAAATAGTTATTGATGCTGGCGCTAAAAATAAAATACCAGTTTCTTTATGCGGTGAAATGGCTGGTGATTCTAGTTATACTAGACTATTGCTAGGGTTGGGCTTAAAATCATTCAGTATGCATCCAAGCGCAATACCAGAAATAAAAAATATTATAATAAGCTCAGATATAAGTAAGCTTAAAAGGCTTTCTAAAGAGATTATTAATTGCGACTGTCTTGTTAAAAAAAATGAATTGCTCGCTAAAATAAATAATATTTAATTACTTAGATTCATTTAATAAAAATTCAATTAATGCTTTGCTGGTAAATAGTCTATTATGCGCTTGTTGCCATACTCTACTTCTTGGGCCATCAATTACATCTGCATCCACCTCTTCACCTCTATGAGCAGGCAAGCAATGCAAGAAAATTGCATCTGCCTTAGCTTTAT
>MDSY01022425.1_pt1 | contig 13143 bp, 6 predicted proteins | sample 811131 | NCBI WGS metagenome assembly MDSY01 (sample SAMN05326643, study PRJNA326480) | marine metagenome | isolation source: seawater | place: Atlantic Ocean: South West | collected 2010
ACGCCTCCTGGTCCTTGTACTTCGCCCAGAGTGCGTCGTACTGCACGGGGAAGAGTGCAAACCGGCCGATACCGTCGCGGAAGCTCAAGGGTGGTGCCATAGGAGGTGTGGTGCGATTGGGGAGTGTGTGCCTCCTTGGCTCCTTCCACCAACCCCCCAAAAAAAAATGCTTTCCCCCCCCCTTCTTTTTTTTTTGGGGCACGGGGGCTTTTGTACGGGGTGCACGGCGTGCACGCCGCGACACGTCACACGCTCTATTGGGATGGTGGTCGCGTGCCCGACATTTTCGCGGTGCTTTCCGTGGGTGCGTGCGCTCGAGCGGCGTGTCGATACGCTGGAAGCCCAGCTGACGCAGTGCAGGGGCGAATTGGAACACATGCAGCTCCGGGGAGCGCACCTGGAGGACAGTGCGCTCTTGCGCCGGTACGAGTGTAAGATTTGCATGGACCGCATCGTCACGTCCGTCTTTCTCCCTTGTGGCCACACGCTCTGCTGTGATGTGTGCGCCGCCAAAGCGGCGCGGTGTCCCGTGTGCGCGTGTGAGGTCACCCAGGTGACCAAGATCCACTTTTCGTGAGGTATGCTCACCCGGGATTCGTGAATCCCATCTTTCGGATGATGCTCTGGCGCATGTGCAGCGGCGTCTTTGGAAGGCGCGGGTCCTCGGGACACACGACCTGCTTGAACGCCGTGAGCACATCCATGCCACGATCCTGGAGTGATTTGATTGCCTTGATTCTCTTCTCGACTTCGGCGTTGTACGTCTTGGTGTTTGCGTGTAGCACTGGATCGCGGCCAGACGCCTGCTTCTGTGACATGCTGAGGAAGTTCGCCGACTGTTTTTCGGCGTTGAGTCTTTTGGGCACATCCGCCGCCTCGGCGAGGGGGTCGCGGAACCCGGGAAACTCGATCGAGCCCGGGTCGACTACCCCGATGTGGTCGCCACCGTTGACCTCGAGCAGTTTCTGGCCGAGCGCAGCCTTCATGAGCGCCCTGACGTACCGCTCGGGGCGCTTCTCGTTGTCCTCGGCCGCGTTCTTCATGATCTGCTTGCGAATGTGGTCGAGGTCGTACACCTTTGTCTCCGGCTTGAAGGCGAGGGCCCCAGTGATCCGGTGGTTTGGTGGCAACAGTGACATGATCGCCATGTGCGTCCGGGTCAGCTTGCCCTTGGGGCTGAAGTCGAGCTCGTCGAGCATGTCGACCGTTGCTGGCGAGAGGAAGTCGGTCCCGATGACGTCGGTGTCCTCTTCGTAAAGCGGCACCTCGAGCTCGCGCGGTTCCAGGAGGTGCAGGGGTCGTTTGCTCAGATCGGCGCCATTTTCGATGAGGAGCGAGATGTGTGAGTTGATGAGGAAATCGATGTAAACATCCTGGATCGCAACGAGCTGTTTGTAGAAATCGATGTCTTTTACATTTTGGGGACCGCGCCGCTTTGCTCGCCACTTTCGCAAGTTTGCCGTGTGGACGATCTCGTGGCGCGTCTTGCGCAGGAGCTGCATGTACAAGAGCGTCGCGTCGTTAAAGTGCGAAAGGCGCACGAGCGCGTCGGGAACCTTTGCGTTCCCATAGTTCTTCAACTTGGTACTGAACGCTTCAAGCATGCTATAGGTGCACGCCAGTGTCCCAGCGTAGAAAACGACGGGGCGGTCGTTTTCGTTGCTATAGACTGGTTGGGGCAAGAATCCGAGGACGACGGGCGCACTCTCCGCGTCGTCGGAGTTCTCCATGCAGCAGTACGAGTCGACAAACGTGCGATACAGATTACGCACCGCGCGCGTGCGGCACATCTCCTCAGTGCCGTGCATGCAGCTAGAGAGTGCGATTATAGCGTGGTTTCGTGCATACGCCATGAAACTTGTAGTGTGCAGCTCGGTTGCTTCCTTCACATTTCGCTGCTCTTCCGACAGGTGTGCGTACTGTCGGTATTCGAACATCAGCATGTCCTGCAGTAGCCCGCTATCATGGTACTGCTGACCGATACGCAGTGGTTTGTACACGCCGTATCGCTCGCGCATGAGTTGCTCATGCCGCGATTCATAATCCTTGGCCGGTTTGGAAATGCGCACGGGGCTAAAGTCGGGCACAGTTATTTCGCCGCCGTACTGTGTGAAGGGGTAGTAGCATTCACCTGGCCCCGTACTGGTCGCCTTGACGGGGCGTCCGGGGAGAATCTCCGTGATCCAGTGCTTGAGAAAGGGCCAATCAGGTGAGTGATCGACCTTATAGGGTGAGTGATACGACTGGTTGAAAACCCGGCCGATGCCGGTTTCGCCGTGTACCAACCAGGGATTACGCGGGACGCGGTACTGTGCGTCAATGAGCCCCACCCGCGCGTAAAGGCGACAAATCGTCGCATAGGAAAAGGGGAGCCACGCATTCCAGTGCTCACTGGACATGGTCGTCGACGAGGAGTCTGATGGGTAGGACGGGAGGGAGCCCCACAGGAACTGCAGGGCGCGCACGCGGCGCAGCTTCTTGCGGAGCACGTGTGTTTTCGGCAGTAGCGGGAAACGCTGCTGCCATTGTTGGTCGGTGTACTCCCCGATAAGTGTGTCCGGAAAGGCGAGCCCGGGGTCGGTCTTGACCTCCTTTTCATACAGCTTATTTGGATGCGAGCAGCGGAAACGCTCGCGCGCGTGGTAAAATGCGCTCCCGAGCACCTGAATGTACGGGTGATCGTCACACGACTGATCTTTGCCGTCCTCGGGGCGCAGGTTATCAAGTTCGCTCTGGTACTTTCTGCCATTCACAAGCAGTCCATACGCGTCAAACATCGCAAAGAGCTGTGGACGAGTAATGTTGCAGTTGTACTCCATGTCAAAGCCACCCTCAAAGAGATACCCCGATTTTTCGAGTTCCAACATTTGGAATTTGAACTCTGATGTTGTAGATGGATGCATAGTGACTGTCGCATTGGCCTTTGATGCTGCCAGCCAAAGCGTTGATCCTGCCTTAATAGTTGGGTGCTCGGTGGTGGGAAAGATGTACCGGGACGAGTTTTTCAGCGTCCCGCTTGTGGTGCCCGCGGTGAATGATGTGGCGTCTCCATATTTCGGCTCTGGTACTCCCCTTAGAGCCATTCCCTTGCTGTTCATGGAATCCAAAAGTGACTGCACCTCAGGCCTCTGTTTCTGCCACCGCTCACAGATCTCTTTGAATATGTTTTTCTGGGCTTTGCGGAACATGTCAGGATCCCGGTACACGTCGGCCTCTCCGAATAAGTAGGCCCCTTTCATTTCCGCGGAAAGCTCGACCGTACCGAGTGTTTCAAATTCAATTCTAGTCATCATATCAAAGGTGCGGACGACTTTGAAACCGTGATGCCCGAAGGCATCATACACCTTCTCATGACAACTGGGACTTTGATAACACTTCGTAGGGTCTAGGTTACCTAGCATGGGAAACACGTGGCAAACATCGATCGGATATTGTGACAAGCCGAGTGCGTGAATGAGCTTGTCACTGTAGCTGTCGCGCACATCCGGGTTGCTCGGGAAGGCCGACGCGTAATTCTTCAGGTACAAACTAAGAACAGTTTGAGCCTCGGCTTTCATATCGCTGAACCAGTCCAGGCGCTGCATAACACACATCTCGTAGCATTTAAGAATCTGCACATCAGTGCGCTCTTTATTAAACCCTTTCATGACGATCCGATCCCCTTCCACTACAAATGTATGCGAAAAATCTTTTTGTCGCCATATTTTATTCCAAAATTCGCAATACTTCTTTGCGTCTTCAGTTTCGGAAAACTGCCACATAGTCGATGGGTAGCGCACCATTTCCGCGGTAAGGCATACATTGCCGGTATGCCCAGTATAGATCGTAGCAAACGGCTTAGCTAGGTGCTTCGATTCCGATACGTAGCCCGAAACCCCCATAAGGTCTGGGGGCAACATATCTGCGAGTATAAATTGTGGTTTACCAGGCGTGGCCGGATCCTGGGGGTATGCCAGCGGCCCCTCTTTTACAAAGGGAACAGCGCTACATTCCTTCGATGCATCGAAAACGTCCTCAAACACCAGGGCAGTAAACAGAGCTCCTGCGCACCGTGCAAGCGCCGCGCGTATCAGCAACAATCTCTTTTGCATCCGGCGCAGCTCGTGTGTCTCAGAGCTGAAATTCACATGCTCCGGTTGGGCAGACGCGTTTGTGGGACATGACGGCATCACGTTGATACCCGCCAAGGTTGCCTTGATACTTTCCTCCAATCGCTTGTGTTTCAAAAGATTCGGGGGGACGTAACCCTGAAGGGGTGGCATCTGTTTTATGCCGTTGACCTCGCCCTTAGTTTGCCATGGGGGGGGCATTTGGTTGAGTACCATCACGTAATCGAATTCGTTAAACATGCTTTGTTTCGCTGGAGTTTCAAATTCGTACCTAATGAGGACCTGGGGGATGCTGGCAATGTTCGCAAGCAACGAAACGTCATCGGTTTCTCGCGATGTGGTTGGCTCTAAGTTAGTACAGCCGTCTTCCAAACACCTTACTAGCCATGTAGCGTGGCCATATGGCGGATGGTTTGGCACCACTTTGATGCAAACGATATTCGCCATATCACAGTATTGTTTAGAGTAAGGGGTAATCTGAACGCTGGCCAATATTGTCGCAATCATGTCATACGTGTATGCTGACATCCAGTACTTGGGAGTGCCAGCATGAGTGTGTGTGTCCTGATCGATCAATGTCTTGACTGCAACACTAAAGTCGGTACCAGTAGTAGCATCAAAGTATACATCTGGTTCGAAACTAATAGGGACTGTTTTGAAACGCGTCGGAATCATGCCAGGGTGGAGTCCTGATAGTCTCATCCAACCCGTACGCAAAGGTCCTCCTCGAGCCTGCCGGGGTCCTTGGTCGTGGAACGCTCCGTGCCCGCCGATATAGTAGTTCAATGGTGAGACAGTGTTGATGCTCATATATTTCAGAAAGCTTTGGGCCCATACTTCAGCCAGGGTGGCGAGGCAGTCTTTTACCTTGCGGGCAACGCCATTGCCATTTGGAAGCTGGTAGCGATTGAAAATGGCGAGGGCCTGACTCATTTCACAAAGTGGTGGGAACGGGCGCACTCGCCCAGACTTGTGCGGCACGCACATGTTCCACGCAGTCGCCACTTGCGAGAAGTCAATTTTTTCGCTTCCATCTGGGGTTTCATATAGGGTTTTAATGCCACCTCCCCGCTTATACATAACCCTTTGTAGATCCTTAAAAGGGTTATGAAACGAGATCCATCCAGTGGTAATGGAGCCATCTTCGGGGTATAGTTGGCGGAACAGCGGCGATATGTTTGTCAAGTACCCCGAAGGGTCCACTTCTAGCGGTGAGAACTCGGGGCCGAAAGTGCTGTCACCCCGGCCATCCTGGGATAGCCCATGCCACAGGAGGTTAGTTTGCGATTCGCTGCCGATGTTTGCGTTGATTTCTTTTTTGAGAAACCCACACAGCCCGGCGTACCTGTTCCCGCTCCCAACGGGGTGCACAGTCCCATATTCCTCGAGGAGCATGCATCTCGTTGATTCGTCCAGGGGCCACAAATGCTCCTTACTCCAGTCCCATTGCTCTTTCACTGTAATATCAACTAAAGCTTCGTAAACCTCCAATACTTTAGTTTCTTTTAATTTCTTAATGTCTGGGACCGCTCCATAAGCCATATATTTTGAAGGACCTTCTTTCGTATAAAACGAGTAAACGTCACACTGCTCGTACGAAGCATCGCTAATCCCTCCGTCCTCAGTGTCCCAAGGTCTTCCATGCCACCACCCTTCATTCATCGCATACGAAAGACATTTTTCGAGTGTTCCTTTGCTGCCATCGTCGATTTCCCGATCTCCCAACGCGAGGCGGTGCAATACATTCCTCACGTTAGCACTCCGGAGGCATCTCGACAAAACATCATCTGACGCGTCTGTGTCCCAGTCAGTCGGGCAGTCGAGCTCAGGTGCGCGTTCTTTTACCTTGAGCTCAGTATGATTGAAAAAGGGTGCCGCTGGGTCCCATCCAGTGAGCACACATTTTTCTTGAGTCTCCTTACCCTCAGGCATGTCCCCGTATTTCTTGAAGTCAAATGCACTACAAAACCCTGGGGGAACCTTATTTGTATTAGGTCCAGGAAGCAGACTCAAAGGGTGCAAGGCGCCGCATGTATTTGAGGGACACACCGGACCAGAGGACGGCGCAAGGTAATACTCATTGCGTGTGAGGGCGAGATTACGAGGTATGTTCGGAGCGTCTTTCTCGGCACGTGACTTCGTTATAACGCCTTGAAACTTCGACGGTGCATACGGCGTAGGGACAGCTGCTGGGTCCTTGTCCGGCTCCATCTTCAGAAGATTGCGCAATGACATTTCACCGCCACACTCCGCGGCGGGAAATGCTTCCTCGCGTTTTGCCTTTGCCATGGTATCAGTTCCGAGCTTGCTGCCACTAATGTACTCTCGCTGGACCGAGGTTGCCTTTGATTTATCAATCTTGTATGTACCCTTATCATACGGCATAAAAGGAGCGAAGAGGACAGCATCGTTGCTTGCATCCTTGATAAAATCTGAGTCGTCTTCATTGAAGGCCAGATACCCAATGTTGGCACAATGGCCCCATCCCCACATAAAGTTGCAACTCTTAGTTTCTATTCCCATCATGCTACCAACGTCCGCGATGTTCGACCAGTTGCCAATCGAGTAACTGATGGTCGGAGTTGCGACGCAATTATTTGGTTCGGTCGAGTCGTCTGCGTTGATGCAGGGGTTTGCAGAGGCGTTTAGATGCGGTACACGTTCCTCACTCATTTGGGCATGGAAGTTTTGCGGAACACGCAAGGTCAGCGCCGAAAAGTTCATCTGGTTGGGGTCATCACGCAAAAGCATACGGTCGTGGCACAACTTGCGCCCCATTTCCTCCGCGTAATGCAGCATGAGCACCATATGTTCCTCCTTGGTCGCAAACCCATGGCAGTAGGTGTCTATCATGGTGCGCATCGTTTGAATGTGCTGCTCGATACACGGCCTTGGGTTGAGGAGATTACCCGGGGACAGATGAGCAGAGTTCAGGCGGCCGCTGTCGTTGACCTTTGTGATGTTATTCTTTACGCTTTCGGGGTAAGCGACAGTCACGTCAATGTGCTGCAAGTGACGGTTTGTATCTGTATCCGTCCATAATGGATTCTTCTCGTGTGGGACGTTCCCGTTTATCGTCGCGATCGTATGCCAGCACGTTTTGTTGAGGTCATCGGGTGCGTCGAGGAGGCGTTGGAGCCCTGTGATCTGCGCGGTGAGAAACTTGCGCATTGCTTCACCGCAAATGTTGGAGACAAATGCGTCGAGGAAGAGCACGTACTGGTCGGGAAAGTGGCTCAGGACCGCCTTTGCGACCGCAGCGGTGTCATCGGGCGCGAGGCGGAGTTTGCATGTCACGTCGCGGAGAATGCACGTGGACGATTTTAGGCGGGGGTCAAACTTCTTGTACAACGCTGTGTCATACGGTTCTTTCTCGAACAAGAGTGTACGCTGTTCATGCCGCGATTTGGTGCGCCACTCCACGTCCTCCAGTATTTTGCCGCACCAGTTTGCCTCGACGGCCGGGGAGTTCTTGGCGGGGTTTATTTTCGTCTCTACCACTGAGGTGCCATTGAGCTGCTGCACCGCCAGGTGGACGTCGATTATGCCCGTGCCAGCAACTTGTTTGTTGCGCTCCTCGTCCTCCTTTTGCCTGTCTTGCTTCGTCAAGAGCGGGTCATCGGGAGCATAACCAAACTCGGGTCCAATGGGGGGCCGACACTTATCAGACTTAATGCGGTAAAAGGGGGGCATTTCGGTTATCATGGGCGTGTCCTATTTGTCGGTTTGTCGACAGGATCCGGTGTGCGGGGGGGGGGGATCTCCGGGCGAGGGCTTGCCGGGATAGTTTACAAGCGTGTATACCTAAAAAAAATTTCGCGCGCAGCGGCCCTATTTGAGCGCACGAATTTATTGTACGGCGATCGTATCAGTGCGAAACACCGCGGGTCGGTTTTGGCTCCCTGCGGCGCCAACGCCTGCTCCGCAAGCGACGACCATATGCTTCTCCAGGGTCGGGCCCAACGCGTGCTCACGCCCATCACCCTGAAATCCGGCGCTCATTACCACGGGTCCGTACAGGGTGTCCTTACTCGGATCGATGTATCCACGGAAGATGCCCTCGAGGTGTTTGACGTGCACGCCTGCGCGCACATTGTCTCGCACCGCCGCAAGACCCTTGTACACGCGGTCGCACCGGTCTCGCCATTCATCGTTGTCACCGGTGACCTTTATGTTCGACACATACCGGCCATACGAATCCTGTACGGCCTTGTGTGTCATGGTGTAACCACGATAGGTTTTTGTCGACGTGGCGGTCCGGTAACAGCTCGCGCCACGGAATCCCGCGCGGCCCTGCATGGCGTGTGCCTCGCCGCTCATCTTTTGGATTGCATTTTGTTCTTCGTCGCTCTTTAGGAAGCGTACCTGTGCCACGTCGTACCGCTCCACGTTTCTATCCACGTTCAACGGAAGCAGGTTGGTTCTCCCATATTTGGTATTGATACGGTTGTCGACAAGGACTTTGGCCCGAGTGTTTCTGAGTTCGGCCTCGAGGGCACCCTTCTCGGTTCCCCGCCAGAGCTGGCGATCGCAGAGCGTACCACCGCGGTAGTGCAACGTGCAGTATTGATCGGGCCCGGCTTCATTGGCCATACCTGCAAAGCCGGCGTCGATCGGCTTGCCGGCCCGGTACCCAAGTCCGACGATGATTGTTTCTTGGGGTGCCATGACGTGTGTGGTGGGACAGTTGCGCAAGACCCTCCTAAAAAAAAAAAACCCTCTTGTATACAAAGGCGCTCACGGAGCACATTGGCGGCTCCCTGCCGATTGCCCGTATTTACCCCTGCGTTTTCTCCGCTGGGGCTGGGATCCGTCCATTTCCCTTACTCACCGCACTGCCCAGCATGCCCAGCGATGCGTCGCCCGCGCTCCTCACGGTCCATCGAGGGGCACGGGCTACCGTGGGGTACGACGCTCGCGGGGCCCTAGTGCGCATCTACCACGACACTGGCCGCCGTGACCAGCTCGCCACCGTTCCCCGCGGGGCGCGTCCCGCCACGGCGCGCGCCCACTACCGTGGTGTGATGCCATTACATGTCCCCCCTCGCCTCCAGCGCTTGGTGGCCGCGTTGCACGAGAGCCATGTCCCGACGATAGCTAGCGCTGCGCGTGCCATGGGCGTCGAAACCTCCACCGCGTGGAGCTATGCTTGCACACTTGCAGCCATCGATCCCGGCACCCACCCCCTGCTGGCGCGGCTCGTCTGGCCACCCCTCTACGCTGCCGTCGCGACGGTCGACGCACGCGGCACCCTGCGCGAGGTTGCACGGCGCCTCACCGACGGACCATTTGCTACGACGCCCGAGTGGCGTGCGCTCAACGACCGCCTTGCCCACCTCCGCCTGTGTCGGCTGCTGCAGCCGCCCGCCACGGCCGCCGTGGCCCGCGCGGGGACTACCTAAATGTGCCACAACAGGGCAGCAAGCGCAACCGCCGCCGCCGCTGCCATCACGTGATGGACGACGCGGGCAGGAAACCACATGGCTGCTTCGTGGTGCCGCACAGCTGCGCCCCAGTACCCCTCCTTGGAGCTGAGGACGCCGACGACTGCACCCCAGCGCTGGGGGTCGGTGCTGATGGTGCGGTCGACACACCCAGGGCCGGTGAGTGTGCTGATGAACATGGTGCGCACAAAGGTGCGGGCACCGGGAATGCACAGCGCGTGGCGCACGGGCCGCGACAGCCCGCTCCCGTCCTCAAAGCCGCACACCGAGTGCACGATCTCATCAGCCACCGAAAGCCAAAACGGGTGGCCGCTGCAACGCGCAATCATCAGGCAGTTTGTGAAGACCTCGCAAAAGAGTGGGCTTCGTACGAGTAGGATGGGCTTGGGTGCATCGCGCCACCGCGGCAAGATGCGCGCGCGGCACTCGACGTCCATGTCGGCGTAAAGTCCTCCAAGCCGATGCAGGATGAGCAAGCGTACGAGGTCACAGCGCTGCACCTCGTGCATGAGCGTCGCGACGATGCCCGAGTACTGTGGGTACTCGGCAAGGAGTGCGTCCACCGCCGGCTGGGTCCAGTGCAGATGGACGATGTCGCCCTCAGTGTGGTGCTGTTTCCACGTGGCGGCGAAAGCCGTTAGGTGTGGCGGGGCGCGTGCCGCCGGATGCCCAATCCGGAGCCACACCGTATGCACGAAAAATGCGTGCTCAGTCGGTGCGTGCTCGTACAAAAAAGGCAAGGGGTCCATATCGCCAGCAGGCACCACGTGCCTGCAAGCTTGTCCAACTCTTCCAGTGCTATTTTTTTTTGGGAGGGTGAGGGACCCACCCTCCGACTCTCCTACATGCGCACACCTTCCCCCGGGCGATCATTTTTTTGAGTCAGTATGACTCCCACGCCGGACGCGGGATGTGTGTGTACGCCGCGCACGTGCATCGCTCGCTCCTTGTTTCCGGCAAGCGTGTCTCGGGCCCTCAACCTCAAAAATGGAGTGTGCATTGCGCTACCCTACGCGCCTTGGTTTTGGTGCCCTGCTGCTCGCGTCCGTCAGCGGGACGATTATGTATGCGGCGGCGCCTGCAACACCGCATTCGCACTACGGCGCGCTCTCGAGTGCCTCATACCTCGGCATTCCGATACTTTTCGTATTCAGCCCGCGATGTCCGCAGGATGCGTGCCGTGGGGCGGTTGCGCTCTCCGCGGCCCAAATTACCTACCCTTCCGCCCTGACGTGGGTCTACAAGCGTTTTTGGAGTTGGCCGGCCGACGCCCGCGATGGTGCGGGCGTCGACAACAACAATGTGTGGTACCTCGACACCTTCTCGATGCTGACGCTTGCGTGCGCGGCGCTCGCGCTCTCAACGCAGCACGCGATCGGCATGCCACGCGTCTCACTCGCGGCGGCGGGGGTGCTCCTGTGTGCGCTCCACGCTGCCCTCCGCGTCGAGCGTTTGCCATTCACCTCGCACGTCGACGACGCTGTGGGGGCATTGCTCGCCGCCGCCGTGCTCGGGGTAGTCGCTGCACAGCGCAAGCACACCACGGCGATCTGGCCCGCCGTGGGTGGTCTCTGCGCAATGGCGCCGCTGTGGTATGTGGTACGCCTCGTGACGGCGGGGACGGCGGCCCCGCCGCACACGTACGACGCCGTGGCTCTCTACTGGCACATCGCGGTGGCGACGCTGCTCGCGCTGCTCGTCAGCCACGTGCCAGGGCCGTGCTTCGCGCGGCGGCCGATTGTGGCCGCCCACGCTGCGATGCCACTTGTCGCGAGCCTTCAGCTCGCCCTGGGAGCTTTGGTGTCTGACCCCCGCACGTTTTACTTGCTCTCGGGGCTGGTGGGGTGTGTGTACGCCGGCGGCGTCCTCGTGGCCAATGAACGCGTCCGCGGCGCCGGCACCGGGGCCACCGGCCCTCCAGGTGGCGCCGGCGAGGCCTTTGATGCGCTCTCGTAGGGCGTTGCCCGCGAGAGCGAGCGAGGGAGGGGGGCGCAGAAGGGCCGCCTGTATTGTGGTTTAGGACAAATCTTATGACCCTTGGAACCGGCTTGGTTCGGCAATCCCTGCATGTTTTGGAACAGGTTTCTACCGCATACACACACACTCACCCTCACAGCTCAGTCCTTAATCACAGGTTTCCGTCCGCGAGCGTCCATCTTGGGATACTCGTCACGCTCCAACATGTTTGTCTCGCCCTGCCACATGACAAACTCCTCGCGGGGGCTGTCCATCATGTAGGCGAGCCACGAGCGCGCCAGCGACGCATCCCCGGATTTCACCGGGGCCAAGAGCCGCAAGTCGACAAACGTCGCGGCGGCAAGCAGGACGCCGACGCGGGCGTCGCGCACAGTCCCAAGGTGAACGCCATTGGGAACGCCCGTACGGGTCATTTGCACCTGGTACATGGTGACCCCTTGCGCCTTCGTAGCCTTGGTGTCCTTTTTCACGTGCTTGAACACAGCGTTCGCGCCTTCTCCTCCCTGGTAAAAGGGTGCCATCCACTCTCGGAACGCCTCGCGTATGTACTCGGGCACGTCCTCGTAAAAGCTGCAATACCGGATGCGCTCCACGTCGTGGTTGTACCAAGGAAGCTCCGTCGGGTCGACCGATTCGATCACATCGAGAACCTCCTGCAGCTTTGGATTGATCTTTTTCTGCTTGGGCACCTTATCTGTGCGCTCCGCGACCTCGTCGTCGATGGCCTGCATCATGTAGTAGTCGATGTCGGTCTCCCGCGCGCGCTTCGAACCCCGTACGGGTTGCGACGCCTTGGGCGCCTTGGGCGCCTTGGGCAACTTCGGGATGGTGCGCGCGTCGAGCGGCTGATCGGCATATTCGTCCGGCGTGTAGTAATAGCCCTCGACGAGGATGCAGTGCGCCAATGTCAGCGGCACGGTGCACGCAAACTCCGCCCACTCCGCGGCCGTAAAAGTCGTATACGTGACGTCGCGCAGCGCCGATGCGAGACGTCCGTTCTGAAACTCGATGCCGAGAGGCGGCAGGTCTGCCCCGTAGACGACCCAGTTGAGCCCGTTGGCTCTCACATTCGGAAAGCGCCTGCGATATCGCGCGTAGGGTTTGATCTCCTTTTCATTGTCCGGTTTGCCTGTCAAGAAGAGCTCGTCCGTCTCGGGCGCAAGGCCAAGAGCCTGCATATGCCGCGCGTTCGTGTACATGGTGCACATCTTCTTCCGATCCATCTCAGACGTCAAAGGCTGCTGCGTGTGCTGGAACTTCTTGTTCCCATTGCCACGCCCTCGGAAGTGCCATGGGAACCATACGGTCTCCTCGAGCCCATACTCTCGTGCGAGGTACGGGTTTTGGAAGCCGCGCGTCATATCGTGCGTATCGTGCTTGATGTGCAAGAGGCCCTTGCTGTCCGCCGTGTTCAGGAGATCCTCCATAATTTCGTTCTCGTCGCCCAGGGGTGGGCCGTCCGCGTCCACTCCACCGCCAGCGTCGGGTAGGGGGAGTGCTCCATCGTCCACAGGGGGCGGCGCGGGAGCAGGAGAGCGCGGTTCGTCCAAGAGAATCGCCCTCACCTCGGCCAATGCCGTATTGTCCGCATCCGCGCCACCATCCGCGCCGGC
>MDSY01010983.1_pt1 | contig 13142 bp, 9 predicted proteins | sample 811131 | NCBI WGS metagenome assembly MDSY01 (sample SAMN05326643, study PRJNA326480) | marine metagenome | isolation source: seawater | place: Atlantic Ocean: South West | collected 2010
TACAAATGTATTCTCTATGGGGAATCCGACAGAATTTGCATTACCTGGCTTATTTGCTTCGGCATATTTATTAGATGCAAACGGATCGCGGTATGGAATTTCAGATAACGATATAACCTTTGCTGAAGTTTTAAAGAAACATGGATATCATACTACAGCATTTATGACTGCTTTTAGGCCAGCGGCGGATAACTATGATAGAGGGTTTGACGATTTTTATAATTTAATCGATCTTCAGGTGACAGAAAAAAACCTAATGAATACAGGAAAATGGTATCAAAAGCAGTATCACAATACTGGTAGGCTAATTTCTAAAGATGAATGTGTCCAAGATATGATTAAATATTATGAAGAATATTTATCAGACATGTTGAGATATTGTGATAATTGGGATCTGTATAAGACTTCTTCAGAGATTCCAAAATCAGCTATTTTTCATAACGTGGATTATAATAATGTCCGAAAAGCTATAAATGATGACAAAATTTTATTTGAGAATAACCGTTCTGATTACATAATTAAATATCTTTCCGGAGGTGAGTTAGGAATATCCAAAATTGCAGAAAATATTAGAACGAATAGAAATAAAAAGCTTACAACAACTCTTATGGATATTAAAATAAGATTAATTCTCTTATTAAATATATTTCTATTTTATCAAAAGTCTTCAAGCCCTGTGTCAGCTAAGAATATTGTCGGTCATGTATTGAGCATTGTACGAAATGGAAGAAAAGGGTTGTTGTCTAGGTATCCATCAGGTCAATATATTTTCAATATATTTTCAAATTGGCTCAATAAGAATTATAGTAATAATAAACCTTTTTTTGTATATATGAAACTAATGGATGTACATGAAATGAACGTGTATTCGCATGATATACAAAATCCTGAAACAAATAACCGCGAGTGTCAAAGTCTTTTGTCTTTTTTAAGTGATGTTAAAGCAGATAAGAAATATAGTGGAAATGTACTTTACGATGCAGCAATTAGATATAACGATGAGATAATTAAAAATATTTTGAACATATTGAAAAATCGTAAAATTATTGATAATACAATCGTTGTTATAACTGCAGACCATGGTGGGCAATTCCCTAATCTTCCTGTTAGGGACAATGACCGGCATAGAGCTGAAAGTTTTGCTGATGAGCTTTATAAAATACCACTAATTTTAAAAGGAAATGGTATTCCAGCAAAGAAATATGAAAAAATTATTAGTTCAGTCGACATAAATACAACCTTATTAGAAATGGTTGGAATAAATTCGCCACCATCTTTTAGAGGTATGGTAATTACAGATAATGATTTTTCGCGTGATTATGTAATATCTGAAAATCAAGGCCGTGGCCCATTTCACTTGAAATATAAGCCAATAAGAGTTTCCGTTAGGTCTGAGCAAAAAAAAATAGTCTATATTTCAAAAGCAAAAGCAAAAGCAAAAGCAAAACATGAAGGTGTAGTTACACAAGCCTTTGATCTTTCGGCTGATCCAGAAGAATATGTTAATCTAGCTGAAAATGCTCAATTTATAAATGAGTGTAAAGATTTGATTACTGTAGCGAAAAATAGAGTTAAGGAAATATTAAGTTGAATTTGATTTTTATCTGCTCATACCTGAATGTCACTGATGTTATAGATACGATCGAGCATGAAAATGATGATTTTATGATATTTACTGCAGATAAGGGTCTTGAGAAATTATTTTCAAATTTATATTCTTCAGCACATGTAACAAAATTGCCAAATATTTTTGAAAGCCTAAGGCCGTCATGGAAACTGTTCTTAGATATTGTATCACTAAATAAACATAAAAAAACATTTCTAAATATTGGTAAAACTCTAAAACCATCCAAAATAATATTTTACTATATTGGTGCTAATGCATTTGAGTCTTGGCTTATAAAAAAAATGTCTAATGATTCTTATGTATATCACAGACCAAAAGTAAATATGAGAAAACTTAAGCCCTATAAATCCTTGAGATTTCAGTTTTATAAATTTTTTTATAATATCTTTTATGGATTAAGGTTTTCTTCAAAATCACTAAATGGTTTTCCAAGCATGGTGATTAACCAAAGATTTTTAACTTTAGTTAACAGTAAATATTATAACCATAACTTTGACGAAAAAAATATAGTAAAATTTTTGGAACGGAAGTTTGATAATTTGGGACAGCCTCAAGTAATGCTATTAATAGGCGGACATTACCATATTGAAGATAATGAATATATTAATGTAATGGAGGAAATTTACTCTAAGTTGCTCCATTATTATAAGCCATGTAATATTGCTGTAAAAAATCATCCTAACTTCCCTGTAATAAAGGGCAGTTGGTGTAAAGATACTTTAGTATACGATGATTTTTTATCTGCTAGTTTATTATGTTATAATGTAGATACAGTCATTGGATACGTTAGTTCAGTCTTGTTTGAAGCTGCAGAAATTGGTAAAAATGCTATCTCGACAGCATATATGATACAATCCATAAAAATAGGGCATGCTGATGAACAGGTTGATTATCTAACAAAGACTTTAGGCTCAAAAGATATTATATTTCCAAGAAACATCGATGAATTCATGACTCATTTAATAGTAGAAAAATGAGAGTATCATTAATGCAATATAAATTTTTTAGATATGCGCTTCCCTTTTGCATCAAGAGACGAGTGCAGAATTTATTATCAATAATTAAATATAGAGTATCCATTGGCGCAAATTCACACGTACATAAGGTAATACTAGAAAATGATTGTAAGATATGTGAATTCTCAAATATTACGAGTTCATCAATGGGCCGTGCGAGCTATATAGGTAATAATTCGACAATAACATATGCAAAAATTGGTAGGTATTGCAGTATAGGAAATTTTGTTAATATATGCTTGGGTAATCATCCATCTCGAAAAATTGTTAGTACACATCCATGCTTTTACTCTCTCAACGGCAACTCCACAAAAACATATGTTGATAGCCAATTATATGAAGAGCATAAATTCATTGACGGTGACTATGTTTGTGTAATTGGAAATGATGTGTGGATTGGTAATAATGTTAGTATTTTGGATGGTGTAACAATTGGTGATGGTGCAATAATAGGAACTGGTGCAGTAGTTACCCGTGATGTTGAACCTTATAGTATTGTTGGTGGAGTGCCTGCAAAACACATTTCATATAGATTTGATCAACAAGAGATTATGTTCTTATTAAACTTAAAGTGGTGGGATTTTGATGAAGAGTGGTTAAGATCTCATTCTTTTCTATTTTCTGACATAAAAAACATGGTATCTTATTTTAAAAAGAAAACGAGTTATAATGAGTAGATAAATTTCTACCTCTTTTAAAAATAAGTTCAAATTTTTTACTTGTATTTTTATGATAGAGTACGAAAAACATCACCAATATGAATTTAAAAACATTTAATTAATTAGAGGATTTAAACACAATGGATCGAATTAAAGATTATGGCCATTTGCAAAAAAGGATAGTTCAATGGATAAAGAATTATGCTGAAAAAAATGGAATAAAATCACTTGTAGTAGGTGTCTCTGGTGGGATTGACTCTGCTGTAGTATCGACACTGTGTGCTGAAACTGGCCTCCCAGTTTTTGCGTTGGGAATGCCTATATTACAGAATAAGGATCAACTGTCGTTATCTGGTGATCACCTCAATTGGTTGGCTAACAAATATACGAACGTTGTTATACACGAAATAGAAATGACTCAACTTTTTAACAGTTTTTGTAATACACTAGGTATTCATGGTTATAGTTCTAATAAACTTGCTCTTGCAAACTCAAGATCTAGATTGCGAATGGTTACATTGTATCAGGTGGCTGGATCGGCTGATGGAATTGTTGTTGGAACAGGAAATAAGATTGAAGATTATGGTGTTGGATTTTATACAAAATATGGTGACGGTGGTGTCGATATTGCACCGATTGCAGATCTTTATAAAACCGAGGTATGGATGCTTGGAAAATTTTTAGGAGTGGATCAGAGTATCATTGATGCACCACCAACAGACGGGTTATGGGATGACTCAAGAACTGATGAGGATCAACTTGGAGCAACATATATTGAATTGGAAGAAGCAATGGAAAAATCAAATGGTCCAGCAGTAAAAATATTAGAGAAATTTAATCTGCTGAATCAACATAAAATGATACCCATACCGACTTTTAAATTATAAAAGTTTGGTAATTTTTAAACAATAAAAATACTACTTCTTGATGGAGCAAATTTTGGATTTTTATCTTTTACCTAAAAAATCTATAATTAACAAAAATAATGTGATAAATTTAGCAATTCTATCACCAGTATTCTTATTTATAATATTTTTCAATAGATATATATTTGCTGAGTCAAATCTCCCATACTTTACTACATTGATCATAATAGCTTTGATTTTCAGGGTTCGTTTTAGATTAAAAAGTATTATGTTGTTTAATCCATTTGTCATATCAATGATCTTATTTATTATATATACTATATTCAGAATAGATAATGGATTTTCTACAACTACACTAAATAATTCTACGAATAGTTTTTACAAATTTTATCAGGATATTATAAATTTAAACATATATTTATTATTGTTCATTTTAGGATCTATCTTATCTTTTAATAAGCAAAAACCCTCTGAAATAATATGGTTATTAATTAGCGTATATCTTTTGATGTATATTGTTAAGTCTTTATTTTCTTTAGCAGAGCTCCAGACTGGGGCACACTTAGGGGCTGGTGACGTAGTTATTTCCTTGATACCTTTTGTGTTGTTAGGTTTAAAAGGTTATAAATACAGACAAAGATATACAAACATAATTTTATTTTTAGTATTTGTATTTCTTGCTCTTATTGGCACAAGAATAGCTAGTTTGAGTGTGCTTATTATGATTTTGATAATAAATATTTGGCCATATATTATTAAAAACAAGATCAGATATAATCTAGTTTTTTTTATTACTATAATGGCTATAGCATTATTATATTTAGTATATATTAGATATATGACTCATAGTGGTGAATCGTTAATATCTGGAAGCAATATTGGTGTTTTGCAAAAAAGCACAAATACTAGATTTATTATTTGGGTGCATTTACTAGCAACAATTCAAGATAATATTTTTTTTGGTATTGGGTCATTAAATTCTACTACACAAATAGCTCCTGAGTCATACCTTTCTTTCGATATGCACAGAAAAAACCTTTCATCACATTCGACATATTTTGAATTATTATATCGCCTAGGTGTAGTCGGTGTATTTTTGTTTTTAACCACTATGTTCAATTTATGGGCACTCTTTTGGAAAGGTATCAACCTTTGGGAAATAAGAATTGCATCTTCTTTAATAATTGCAATATTATTTATCGCATCGTCTCAAGTTTCAATCATATATTCTTATTTAGAATTGTATTGGGGTTTTATTTGGGTGTTTTTTGGAATTGCCTTTGGGTCAATTATAAAAAAGAATAATACTTTTAAAACTTGATTTTTATGTAAATTAAGTCGAGCACATGGCTTATAAAAAAATAAGATTAAATGTGTGATTAAACTTAAAAACAACAATTAAAAAACTTAAATAAAATGATGATAGACTATGTTATTTTATATATTAATAGATGGATAAAAAAATATTATGGTTAAGATATTAATTTCAGAATTTTCAAGTCATTGGAAAGTCATAGAAAACGTTTACAAATTATTAAATAAAAACTCAAAAAAAAGTGAAATTACTTTATTCATAAATAACGATAAATCACAAAAAAATATTTTAAAGCTATTGTTTGAAGACGCAAAAAAAGCAAATTGTATAATTCATAAATATCACAGTTCAACATATTTTATACATTTGTTGTTGATTGGTTATAGGTACGACATTATTAATATTTCTACTGGTCCAGAAGATCCTCACTATAGTAATATATTTAATGCAATCTTTTTTTATTTTTGTAGTATTTTTTATAAAAATAAAATTGTACTGACAATTAAAAACACAAGGCCATATTTAAAAAATACAAAAGGTATTAAGTCATTCTTTTTAAATCTTGCAATTTATAATATCCGGGTAATCACATTTGAGACAGAGACCTTAAAAAATGTTTTCCATAATGAAACTAAAATCTCAAAGACAAGACTGTGTGAAAGTTATGACCGTTATGTAGACTTTAACAATTTAGGTATAAAAGATGCAAAGTCTGTTGATCGAATAAAAGGAAAATATAGAATTGGTTTACTAGGAGCAGTTGAAGAGAGCCGCAGGGATTATAATGATATTATAACTGCTGTTGGGAGCGTGTCATCACCTATCAGAGATAAGATTGAATTTGTTACCCTAGGAAACTCTAATGGTGGAAGTAAAAATAGGCTACTGGCAGACTTGAAAAAACTAGTTGACGTTGACACAACAGATGGTTGGATATCAGCAAAAGATTTTGACAAACGAGGTGAGAGTTGTCACTTATTACTTTCACCATTAAAGCCAGCAATGGAATATGGGACCTATAAAGGGTCAGGTACTTTTGGTGATGCTGTCTATTTGAATAAGAAAGTGATCATACCATCTCATGTTGACCCATTTTATGAATTTAAAGAAACAGCGCTTTATTATAATAGTGTAAATGGCCTTGTAAGCTTGTTTAATAATCTAGATGAACTTATTAATCAGGAGATTGGGGATGATTTTTATAAAAAATTTACATCAGCCTCGGTTTATAAAAAGATAAAGAATATAATAATTAAAAATGGTTTGTGGAAGTAGGTTTTGGAATTTTTTAATTTGATATAAAAAATGTTGTGATTAAAAAAATTAATAAATTTTAATTAAAGGTTTGATTTAGAACTTTTAGGTTTGATGAAGCCAAATTCAAAGATGCTGGTCATAGTTTTAGGTGGGGCTAGAAATCTTGCTCATATAAACGAAGCCTTTGATATTGCGAAGGTAGATGCCGTTGCTTGAGGAAGTATGTTCGTTTATCAGAAGTCCCTTAGGGGCGTCCTCATAAGTTATCCTAAAGATTCATCTATCTTCTAGCATGTCTTAGCCTAATTGATTCGATGCTTTGGCAAGGTTGGTGTGGCAGGTTGCCGGGCAATTAGTCTCGAATTTAGTGATTTCTAAAATACTAACATAAACGTAACAAGTTGAGCTCCTGTTGTGCCCGTGGGTTTTTCACTTGACGGGTATAGAAGATCTAGAGCATTAATCTAAAAAAGTCAGAAATTTCTTTGTTTAAAACTCAGCCATCTAAATTTATGGGCCACAGGTTGGCTTCATGGAAAGTTATTGGATAGAATGCAATGGATTTTTGGTCACCTAAAGAATAAATTGTAACTAACGGAAATTTATGAATATTTACCTATACCCATTAACCTTCAAAAACGAAAGCAAGCAAGTAAACTTATGGTGATTGTGCATTTTTCAACTGTTCATTATCGTGATGATTCCCGTATTCGATCCAAGATGATGAAATCGTTGAGTGTTCGTTACCCTGGTCAGGTAAAGCTGTTTGTTCAGGATGGTAAAGGAAACGAGGTCGATAGTGAAAAAGGTTATTTAGTAGTAGATACTGGTCCCAGGCTATCACGGGTAAAGCGCATGCTGGTTGGAGGATTTCGTATGTTTCGTGCTATTTACCATGAGCGTCCTGCACTCGCACATTTTCATGACCCAGAGCTTATTCCTTGGGCAATACTATTAAGTTTTTTTGGGACTAAAGTTGTTTATGACGTACACGAAGATTACCCAAAAGCAGTGTCTGAAAACTATCGATTGCCACTCCCCGCACGAAAATTTCTGCCACCAGTTGTCCGTTTAGTTGAGTTCATAGGCAGCCTATTTTTTAGTGGCATAGTTACAGTGACACCTAAGATTGAGTCTCGGTTTCCTAAAAATAAAACGGTGCTAGTCCGAAATTTTCCTGTAATTAATGAATATCATGCGCCCTCTAATTACCCTATGAATTTACGTTCGCGTGAAGTAACTTATATCGGGACCATTACAAAAAACCGAAATATAATTGGTATCTTGGAGGCTATAGATATCATTCAAGATGCAGAGATATCATTAAGATTGGCGGGAGACTTCCCCATAATTGGTGATGAAAGTGCCGCCCGTTCGCATCCAGGGTGGAGTCGAGTTCATTATGACGGATGGGTGTCCAGAGACAGTATTGCGAATATCTTAGCGTCCTCCCGTGCAGGACTTGTCGTCCTCAAGCCTATAGAGCACGAAGCCTTAAGTTTGCCAATAAAACTATTTGAATACATGGCGGCTGGACTGCCACTTATTTCATCTGATTTTCCACTGTGGCGCGATATTATAGAGGACGCTGAGTGTGGGCTACTTGTAGACCCTTTGAATTCTGAAGATATAGCGAAGGCTATTCGATGGATAGTCGATCATCCAGACAAAGCTCAAAGTATGGGAGTTCGTGGAAGGCAAGCTATATTAACAAAATATAACTGGGAAAATGAAGTTGAAGTATTATTTCAATTTTATGGGCGTATTATGGGGGGCTCTAGAAATGCCCTATAGATGCCAATATAGTGTTAATAGGCAGGCTATCTCTGCTATTAGAGAAGTGCCACCTGTTTCAATTAAAATTGTATAGTGATACGTGCGGCTATTTTTAGTGTTATGTAAATTAACTAAACGCTGTAATTTTACTTATTAGAAATATCGAAGCAGTATTTAACTAAATGGTCTCTGAAAGTATGATGAAATATCAATGGCCTTTTCAAATTGACTAATACTATAAAGTAATTTTAAATAATTGAGGATTTAATATGTGTGGCGTATACGCAATTTTTCAGGACAAAATTGGATTAGTAAAGAAAGATGTAAGCCATTTGGCTAAAACTGCGCAGGCACGAGGAGTGGATTCTGCGGGCCTTGTTTTTCAAGAGGGGGAGGTAATTCGGGTAAAAAAAAGAGACTATGGATCTGTTGAATTAATTAAAGATACGCCTGAATATCAAACGTCGCATTTTATTGCGGGCCATAGTCGTTTGGTAACTAATGATGTTTCAAATAACCAGCCAGTAATTAAAGATAATTTAATAGTTATTCATAATGGTATTATTACCAATTATTTAGAAGTTTGGGCGTCAATTGGACTAAAGCCCGAAACTGAACTTGACTCAGAATTAATTCCAGTTTTATTCAATCACTTTAAGCAGAGCGGTTTAAATGATGATGAAGCAGTAAAGGAAATTTTAAATGTTTGTGAGGGCGTTATATCCGCCATTCTAATAGATCCTAAGGCTAATAAAGTATATTTAATTTCGAACAATGGAAGTCTGTATTACGGGTATAAAGACGCCGCCATCTATGTTTCATCTGAAAGCTATCCTTTGACTTCTCTTCAATTGTCATCGGTCACTCAAGTATTCGGATTGTTTGCATATGATTACATTTTTGAGTTTGGTAACATAGTAATTGATGATGTAGTTACAAAAAATAGAAATCACCTTCTTCCTAAGTTTGAATTTATTTCTTCAAGAGCAAATATGCTGCAGCGTCCTGAACATAAATTAAAGAGGTGCAGTAAATGTATTTTGCCTGAAACGATGCCATATATTAATTTTGATAAAGATGGAGTGTGTAACTACTGTAAAAACTACAAGTTAAAAAATGTTCCTAAGCCGGTCTCGGTAATCGATTCATTAATAGAACCATATCGTAGAAAAGGTTCTCGTGACTGTATAGTTCCTTTTTCAGGAGGCAGAGACAGTAGTTATGGGCTGCACTTGATAGTTGAAGAGTTAGGTATGAACCCTATTGCATATACTTATGACTGGGGAATGGTCACTGACCTTGGGCGGAGAAATATTAGCAGAATGTGCTCAAAGCTTAAGGTGGAAAACATTATTATTGCTGCAGATATCTCAAAGAAAAGAGATAATATTCGTAAAAATGTATTAGCCTGGTTGAAAAGACCTCATCTCGGAATGATTAGTTTATGGACTGCAGGGGATAAGCATTTTTTTAGATATTGTGAGGATGTTAAGGCGGAAACTGGCATTAGCCTAAATTTATGGGGAGTTAACCCAATGGAGACTACTCATTTTAAGACTGGTTTTTTGGGTATAGCGCCAGCTTTTGAAAATAAACATGTCTATAATAGCGGCCTTACTTCTCAGTTGGAATATCAATATAAACGTTACAAGGAATATTTCAAAAATCCTTCATATTTTAACTCTTCAATTTATGACACTTTAAGTGGTGAATACTGGAGGAGCATTAACAAGAAAACTGATTACTTTCACATATTTGACTACTGGACTTGGGATGAGGCCGTGGTCGATTCTACCCTCAAAGATTATAATTGGGAGTGGGCTAATGACACTCCAACCAGTTGGCGTATTGGAGATGGTACAGCCGCATTATATAATTATGTTTATTATACGGTGGCGGGCTTTACTGAGCATGATACTTTTAGGAGTAACCAAATTCGTGAAGGTATGATCTCAAGGAGTCAGGCACTGAAGTTAGTGGGTGTCGAAAATCAGCCTCGTTATGAATCGATTCAGTGGTACTTAGATACTTTAGATTTGAATTTCGAGGAGGTGATTAAGGTTGTAAACTCTATTCCTAAACTCTACAATGCATAATTAAGATGAACATTTTGTGCATTTCAAAATATGCGGCTCCTCCTAAATATAGTAAAATGCCGGCAAGACTTTTTGAGTTAATCAGTGAGTTTAACAAGCTTGGCCACTCGGTAAGGTTGATCACGTCAGATTCTAATCACTTAGCCAATTTTCCAATTCTGAAAAATAGGTATTTTGATGAGTTAATTCAAGGAGTTGAAGTTCGGTGGTTTAGAACTTCGAAATATAAAAAAACTGGGTCAATTCCAAGAGTTTTAAGCTGGTTTCATTTTGAAATGCAGTTATTTTTAATGCCAACGAAAAATCTGTCTAAACCAGATGTTATTTTAATTTCATCTCTTTCAATTCTTTCAATTCTATATGGGTACTACCTGAAGAAAAAATTCAACGCATTTTTAATATTTGAAATCAGAGATATTTGGCCTTTAACTATGACTGAAGAAGGAGGATTTTCAAAATGGAACCCGTTGGTTTATTTTATAGGTATGGTTGAAAAGTTTGGATATAGAAAAGCTAACTTAATTGTAGGCACTATGCCAAAATTAGATTTACATGTTAAAAAAATTCTAGGTTATCACAAGCCTTTTCATTGCTCTCCTATTGGGTTTAATCCTGCAAATTATGATGTCGTAAAAAAAGCCACTAACCTGGAAGAAAAACTTAAATTATCTATTCCAACTGGTAGAGTAGTTGTAGGCTATGCAGGTAGTATGGGATTAACAAATTCACTTGATATGTTTATTGATGTAATTGAATCGTTCAAAAAAAATACTAATGTATATTTTGTATTGGTGGGTAGTGGTGATCAAAAGAAATACTATGAAAATCAGTTGATTAAATGTGATAATGTACTTTTTCTTCCAAGGGTTGAGCAAAAAGAAGTTAACTCTATTTTAAAACTTTGTGATGTTCTTTATTTGTCAACTAAAGATTCGAGGGTTTGGAAGTATGGCCAATCGATGAATAAGGTGGTTGAATACATGTTAGCATCTAAGCCAATTATTGCATCATACTCAGGTTATCCATCTATGATAAATGAGGCAAATTGTGGATTTTTTGTAGATCCGTCAAGTATGCACAGTTTGAAAGATGTCATATCAAAAATGATAAAAATGAGTAGCTTGGATCGTAAAGCTATGGGTGAAAATGGAAAAAATTGGATATATTCTAACAGAAAATATTCTCTATTGGCAAAAAAATATACTGATGCTATCAAACTATTAATGGTTAAGAAGGACTTTTAAAATTTTGAAGTGTATATATTTTGGTTTAATATTAATCACTATTTTTTGAACTTATCTTTAGTTACTTGGGACTGAAAATATTTTAGAACTTTGGTTTTTTATTACGCCATTATATTTAAATTGTATTGTAATTTTTACAGGAATAGTTGTTTTTATTTATAAAATGGTTTTGTGTATCCTTTTAAAACATGGAATATTACTATTGTTTTATGCAGTATTATTTTATAATTAGCTACTCAAAAAAATCATTTTGAGATTATATCTAAGAAAATGTTTTTTCTGATTTAAATCTTCTTGTTAACTAGTAAATAATTTATTTTTTTAAAAAGGCATTGAAAATGGTTAAAAGACTCATTGATTTTTCTGTTAGCTTGAGTGCATTAATTTTGTTATTTCCTATACTTTTAATTATAGCTGTATTGGTTCGAATAAAGTTAGGTTCGCCAATTTTGTTTAGACAGATACGCCCAGGTTTACACGCGAAGCCGTTTATGATGATTAAATTTCGTACTATGACCGGTGATCTTGATGTCAATGGCGACTTACTTCCCGATTCAGAACGCTTATCCATGTTTGGCCAATTTTTACGCTCATCAAGCTTGGATGAATTACCTGAGTTATGGAATGTAGTTAAGGGCGATATGTCTTTGGTTGGTCCACGCCCATTGTTAAAAGAATACGTTACTTTGTATTCAAGAGAACAGGCTCGTCGACATAAAGTTCGACCAGGGTTGTCTGGTTGGGCACAAGTAAATGGGCGCAATGCAATTAGTTGGGAAGAGAAATTTAAGTTGGATGTTTGGTATGTTGATAATCAGTCGATTTTGCTCGATATAAAAGTGATAGTGCTGACACTAAAAAAAATTATAGCACGTGATGGTATTTCAGCTGATGGTGAAGCTACAGCAAAATATTTTAAAGGAAATAAAATAAATGATTAAAGCCCTTTTTAATGAGTTAATAAACTACTAGCATGCATTATTACTAGAGTGTAAAGTTAAAAGGGAATATGGATTAACTATCCGTGAGGAGACATTTTAATGGGTGACTTCTGTCTATTATGCTGAGGTAGAAAGTAAAACTGCTGAGTTATTTAAAGTAAATAAGTTTCCTTTCGAACGAAATAATAAAAGAAGCTTTTCTTTAAAGCAGATTTTCATGAGGGCTCTTGAAGAAGTAGTCATTAAAATGTTTGGTATTGCGGTGTGTTCTGCAAGTTTTCTTAAGTCCAGGCTGGATACTGGTGGAAGGATTGTTAGACGTGTGGAAATGGATAGTATAAAAAA
>MDSY01097227.1_pt1 | contig 13140 bp, 12 predicted proteins | sample 811131 | NCBI WGS metagenome assembly MDSY01 (sample SAMN05326643, study PRJNA326480) | marine metagenome | isolation source: seawater | place: Atlantic Ocean: South West | collected 2010
CGCAGCAACACAATCAGCAAGTAACAATTCTACTTTAGTAGCTACTACTGCTTATGTAGATGCTGCTATTGGTACTATTCCATCTGGACTTGCATTTGAAGGTAATTGGAATGCTAATACTGACACACCAAACTTATCTACAGCAACACCAAGTAACGGACAATTTTATATTGTGAGCGTTGCTGGTAATACAAATTTAGATGGTATTACAGATTGGAAAGTAGGAGACTGGGCTATATATGTAGACAATGGAGCAGGAACTGATGCTTGGCAAAAAGTTGACAATACTTCTACTTTAGGTGGGTTTGGTTCTTCTGGTACAATTGCTAAGTGGACTGGAACAGCTTCGCTAGCTGATAGTACTATTACTGATGATGGTACAGATATTACTATAGGTGGGGATTTAACAATTACTGGAGGAGATTTAACATTAGGTTCTAATGCGACTACTACAATTGGAAAAAATTTATTAAAAGTTCCAGATATAACAGCAATTAAATTTATTAGGTTAAATGCTAATGAAACAGTTGATACGTTATCTGCTGGAGATTTTAGAACCGCTATTGGTGCAGAAACAGGAACAGTTACAGGAGTTTCTGGTACTTCACCTATTAATTCTGATGGTTCTTCAACATCTCCTGCTATTTCTATTGACACAGCAGATGCAAGTACAACTGGAGCTTTGACAGGAACAGACTGGTCTACGTTTAATGCCAAAACATCAAACACAGGTACGGTTACTTCTTCAAATGGCTCAGATAATGAAATAGCTGTTTTTACTAATGGAACTAATATTGAAGGAGATGCAAATTTAAAATATGGTACAGTTACAAACCAATTTCAACTTGTAGATGGGACTAGTACTATTCGAATTGGAACCAGCACACCTGGATATCTAGATATAGGAAATAATTCTATAGCACATCACGATGGTACACCTTCTGCTACTTTTTATCTTTCTTCTACTAGAAATATTACTCTTGGTGTACCAGCAGGAGTAAATCCTGCATTTCTAATTTATGACCCTGTAGGAGATGTTAGCTATTTAACGCTTCAAACAACAACTAACGATGTAAAATGGACATTTAATGTGCCTGCAGAGTTTGAATCAACAGTTGATATGCAAAGTACAGCAACAGCTTTAACTGCTTCTGTAGATGATAACTCTACTAATGTTGCTACTACAGCATTTGTATTCGCAAATGCTATTACTGGCTCTGGAACTTCTGGAAGAATTCCATATTTTGATGGTACCAAAAGTATAACTTCTGAATCACCATTAGCATATAATGCCACAGATAATAGGTTAGAATTAGTTGGTCAAGTTGATTTTAGAACTACTACCACAGCAGTAACAGGAACAATTTTAGAAGAGGCTCCTGCACAAAATATGGTTAGTGGAGAGATTGTTTTCTTAGGAAACTCTGGTTCCTCTATAGCTGGAAGAGCATATATTTTACAATCTACTAATATTTGGATAGGAGTAACAGATAATAATGAGGCACGAGCCTCTGGTATGGTCGCACTTGCAATTGGCACTAATTTTAACGATGGTATGTTACTAAGAGGTTTTGCTAGGTTTCAAGGTGGTACAGGTTATGCAAGCTATAGTTCTCTTGACAGTGCAGGTGGAGCTAAAATTTATGTAGGTAACTCAACAACCCACTCTGCCTCTGGAAATATGACCACTACTCTAAACACAACTAGTGGTCAATTTGTTAGAATTTTAGGTTACTCTACTGGGACAGCTAATAATACTATTTATTTTAATCCAGACCAATCATATATAGAAAACGGTGCATAAATTATGAATTTTAGAGAGCAAACATTAAAGTTTACTGATAAAAAAATTTATTATATTAACAGAAAAACTGGCGAGGAAATTCAAGTTATGATGGATTGGGAAGATGAGTTGATGAAAAAATCTGCTGAATATGTTTGTGAAAATGGTGGAGATATTTTAGAAATAGGTTTTGGAATGGGAATTTCCGCTAATTATATTCAATCTCATAATATTAAATCTCATACAATAATTGAGTATCATCCACAGATTTATAATAAAGCTCAAATATGGGCAGCAGACAAACCTAATGTTAATTTAATTTTAGGTGATTGGATGTCGTCATTAAATTTACTAAGTACTTATGATGGGGTTTTTTACGACACATTTGGAGATGATAATATTAAATTATTTGGAGATATAATAAAAGATTATGTTAATGAAGGAGCTAATTTAACGTGGTGGAATGATTGTTTAGGCGAAAAAAATATATTTGGTTGGGAAGATGTAACATATGATTGGATTCCAGCTAAACCTATTCTCAATAATTACTTTAAATCTTCAGTTTATTTTTTACCTAAAAAAAAGTTTTAAGATATGGCTACGACTACTATATATGTTGCGGATGACAAAAGAGGAACTATTAATGCAGGATTAGGTTTTACTGATTGGGATGACCTATTGGGTGAGACTGAAGGAAATACTATTACAAGTGGTTCTATCACACAAAATCAATTTGCAACTCGTGCTTCTGCTATCGTTGGTAGAGGAAGCACTCAATATAGATTAGGTAGATTTTTTGCTTTTTTTGATGTTAGTAGTCTTACAGGTAGTAATGCTATTACTAATGCAGTTCTTAAGATATCTGGTAGAGCTGTTGTTAATAATGGAAGCATAGGCATTTATGAATCTACTGCTTTTGGTGAAGACGGAAGTGAAGGTCTTGAAACAACTCAATTAGCCGAAATTACTGGAACTTCTTATTCAAGCAATCAATATGGTTCACCAGGATATTCATCTTGGGTTACTGGTAATACTTCTTTAAATAGTTTTACTTTAAACTCTACTGCTATTGCAGATATGAATTCAAATGGTTATTTAAATATAGTTGGTAGAAATATATATTATGATGCTGATGAAGAAGAAACTCCAACTACAGATAATTATCTTGGAATTAATCAATGGACAGCCAGTGGTACTAACAATACATATAGACCTCAACTTTTTATTACTTATATTCCTTTAGCTACTGCTTGGGGAGATAAAATGAATGATGTGGCAGCCAACTCTACTAATAAATATTTAGGCAGGATAAGTAGTGATATTACAAAGATTAATAATGCTACTGGCTAAAAAATATTTTACTTATCTTTGTAAAAATTAATAATAATAATTAAATCAAATCAAATGGCTAAAAAAGCAAAAGAACAAAAACTTACTACTGAAGAGTTAGGAGAAATTCAAGGACTACAACAAAAGTTGTATGCTATGAAAGTTAGATTAGGCGATACTGTAATAGAACAAAAAAACACTATGGCTCAAATTGATAATATTCAAAATGAATTTAAAAGTAAAGAGGTAGAGTTAATTAAAATATACGGAGAGAATGCGCAAATTAATTTGCAAACTGGTGTAGTTACTCCAGAAACTCCAGCTGAATTAAAAAAAGCATAATATGGCAAGAATAAGTGACACTAATAGTTATCCTAACATCGTACCAGATGGCGATGATTATTTAATTTTAACTGACAAAACAGATGCTTTAGCTACAAAAACTGCTACTTTAAATAGTATATCAAGTTTTTTTGCTAGCACATCTTTACAGTCTACTAAAGTCACTTTATCTACCACACAACTTTTAAATTTATTTTCTTCTCCAGTTACTTTAATTGCTGCTCAAGGAGCAAACACATATATTCAAATTATTCGTGCTACTGTATTTCTTACTTATGGCACTCAAGTATATAACTTTGCTTCTGGAGCAGGAGAAATAGTTTTAGAAACTGGAACTGACGATGCTGGCTCTTGGTTTGGTAGTGTATATAATTCTGCTGTTAATGTGGCATACAATTCTACATTAATTGATAATGTAAAGTTAAATGCTAATGCAGCATTAACTATAAAAGCACTTACTCAAAACCCTACTCAAGGTAATGGAACTGCAATTGTAAATATTTTATATCGAGTTATAACACAAAGTTAAATGGATATTCGTAAAATTTCTGTAGGTCCAGATTATAAGTCTGGTGCTATGCATTACTTAGTTGGACAAGAAATTTTAGGAGGTCACTATAAAATTCACTTAATTAGATTTAGCAAACAGTTTTCTAATTTTCAAATTTACATTATTCAAGAAAACAAAGTAGTATTGTGGAAATCATTTTCTTCAACTATGCCTGTGTCTATTGAGTATAATATTAATTTTTAATGCAATCTCTTTTTGATTTTATTGTAAAACCTGCTAATAATAAACGCTATAATAACACAACTAATATAGAAGGGTTAGAGTTTATTACCAGCACTTCTCAAGAAGACCATAAGTTTTCTAATCGTGAGGCTATTGTAATTAATGTTCCGCTAGGATATAAAGGTAATATAAAAAAAGGCGACACTTTATTAGTTCATCATAATGTATTTAAATATTATTATGATATGAAGGGAAGACAAAAAAGCGGTAAGAGTTTTTTAAAAGACAATTTATTTTTTGTAGACACCGACCAGTTTTATTTATATAAACAAAAAGGCAAATGGTATTCTCACGACAGATTTTGTTTTGTAAAGCCTTTAAAAAAACAAGATTCAATTATTTATAAAAACACTGAGTATGAACCATTAATAGGTCACATAAAGTATATTAGTGATGAGTTAAAAAGTTTTGGTGTAAAAATTGGAGATAAAGTTACATATAAACCAGATACAGAATATGAATTTGATGTTGATGGAGAAAAATTATATCGTATTTACACTCAAAGTATTACTGCTGTTTTGTAATGAAAAAAAGTAGTAAAAAAAAAATTGTTCCAAGAGGAGATGAGTTAAAACGTAAAATTAAATATAATCGAAAAAAAGATGGATTCAAAAAACATAAAGCTAGAGATTATAAAAGCTGGATACAAAGCGGTGGAGCAGTTGATTAAAGTAGCCAAAGAAGCTATTATAAAACACGACCCAGAAGATGACTTGTCTGCTGATAGATTAAAAAATGCAGCTGCAACTAAAAAATTATGTATTTTGGATGCGTTTGAAATATTAAGTAGAATACAAGCAGAGAAAGAAAATATTGAATTAGCTGAAAAAGGATTTTTAAAAACTGATACAAAACAAGGATTTGCAGAAAGAAACTCCAAATAAATTATATGAGAATTTAAACAATATAATTCCAAAAAATGTTTTAACAAAACAAAATAAAACAAGAAAATGGAAGTATGGTTACAATTCAACTTATAATATAATAATTATATCTAAAACTGGACAGATAGGTGATATTATATCTATTAATGGTTTAGATATTGCATTACCACTATCTCCTATATTTAGTCGTACACGACTAAAAAACAAAATTTCACAATATTGGATTAGGCAAGAATATCCTAAACCATTGGCTAAAATTAAAACTATATTTCAATGGAATGAAATGCCTTCAACGTTTAAAAACTTATGGGTAGATTACATAGAAAGAGAGTTTGAAAGAAGAGAAGAAGGCTATTGGTTTTTAAACAATGGAGAACCAACTTATATGACAGGTTCTCATTATATGTATTTACAATGGACTAAAATAGATGTAGGTTTTCCAGATTTTAGAGAAGCAAACAGATTGTTTTATATTTACTGGGAAGCTTGTAAAGCTGACCCTAGAAGCTTTGGTATATGTTATTTGAAAATTAGACGTTCTGGATTCTCGTTTATGGGGTCAGAAGAATGTGCTAATATAGGAACTATCTCAAAAGATGCACGTATAGGTATTTTATCTAAGACAGGAGCAGATGCGAAAAAAATGTTTACTGATAAAGTGGTTCCTATTACAAATAACTATCCATTCTTTTTTAAACCAATTCAAGATGGTATGGATAAACCAAAAACAGAATTAGCTTTTAGAGTTCCAGCATCTAAAATTACTAAAAAAAATATGCATCTGAAAGATGAATTTGAACTTGACGGTTTAGATACAACTATTGACTGGAAAAACACAGATGATAATAGTTATGATGGTGAAAAATTACTATTATTAGTACACGATGAAAGTGGTAAATGGATTAGACCAAATGATATATTAAATAACTGGAGAGTTACTAAAACTTGTTTAAGGTTAGGAAGAAAAATTATTGGTAAATGTATGATGGGTTCTACTTCTAATGCTCTTAATAAAGGAGGTAGTAGTTTTAAAAAATTATTTGAAGATTCTGATATAAATAATAGAAATGCAAATGGGCAGACTAAAAGTGGTTTATATAATTTGTTTATTCCTATGGAGTGGAATATGGAAGGATTTATTGATAAATACGGAATGCCTGTACTAGAAACTCCAGATAAACCTGTGTTAGGTATTGATAATGAACTTATTAATATAGGAGCAATAAACTACTGGCAAAATGAAGTTGATTCATTAAAGTCAGATGCTAATGCATTAAATGAATTTTACAGACAATTTCCACGTACTGAGTCACACGCTTTTAGAGATGAAAGTAATCAGTCTTTATTTAATTTAACTAAACTTTATCAACAGATAGACTATAATGATTCTTTAATATTAGAACAACATACAACTCGTGGTTCTTTTCAATGGGATAATGGTATAAAAGATTCTAAAGTTTTATTTTCTCCAAATAAAAATGGAAGATTTTTAGTTAGTTGGACTCCAGAATATAATATGCAAAATAGATACACGGAACGTAATGGAATTAAGTTTCCAGCTAATGAACATTTAGGTTCTTTTGGTTGTGACTCTTATGATATTTCTGGTACTGTTGGGGGAAAAGGTTCTAATGGTGCTTTACACGGAATGACTAAATTTAATATGGATAACGCACCAAGTAATGAGTTTTTTTTAGAATATGTAGCAAGACCACAAACTGCTGAAATATTTTTTGAAGATGTATTAATGGCTTGCATATTTTATGGAATGCCTTTACTGTGTGAAAACAACAAACCAAGACTTTTATATCATTTTAAAAACAGAGGATATAGAGGTTTTAGTATGAACAGACCAGATAAAACTTACAACAAACTTTCGAAAACAGAAAAAGAATTAGGAGGGATTCCTAATTCATCAGAAGATGTAAAACAATCTCACGCAGCAGCTATAGAATCATATATAGAAAAATACGTAGGAATTGATTCTACTGGCACATTTAGAGATTCAGATGAAATGGGTACAATGCCATTTATGAGAACATTGGAAGATTGGGCAAAATTTGAGATAAACAATAGAACTAAATATGATGCTTCAATTAGCTCTGGTTTAGCTGTTATGGCTAATCAAAAACACCTCTATACTCCCACTAAAAAACAATCAAAAATAAGCATTAACTTTGCAAGATATGCTAATAAAGGAACATTGAGCGAATTACTAAAATAAATGATAGATACTAAAATAAATATATCTAATGTTGGGTTTCCTAATCAGTTTGCTTCTGAAGCAGAAATGGCTACAGATGAGTATGGTTTGATGATAGGTCAAGCTATACAATACGAATGGTTTAGAAAAGACTCAAACAGTTGTAGATATTACAGTCAGTGGCAAGACTTTAACAGATTAAGATTATATGCTCGTGGGGAGCAGTCGATAGCCAAATATAAAAATGAATTAGCGGTAGACGGAGATTTATCGTATTTAAATTTAGACTGGGCAATTGTTCCTGTTATTCCAAAATTTATTGACTTAGTTGTTAATGGAATGTCGGACAGACTTTTTAAAGTTAATGCATATGCGCAAGACGCAATGTCTCAAAGTCGAAGAACTCAGTTTCAAGATATGATTGAAGCTCAAATGGTTTCTAAAGATATGCTTAAATCTGTACAAGAAAGTTTTGGAGTTAATCCTTTTACTATGAGTCCAGAAGATTTACCTAATTCTAATGAAGAGCTTGCTTTGTATATGCAACTTAATTATAAGCCAGCCATTGAAATAGCTCAAGAAGAAGGTATTGATACTTTATTTGCTATGAATCATTATGAGGATATTAGAAAAAGAATGGATTATGATTTAACTGTTTTAGGTATTGGTGCTGCTAAGCACGAATTTGAACCAGGAGCAGGAGTTAAAATATCATATATCGACCCAGCTAACTTAATATATAGTTATACAGAAGACCCACATTTTAAAGATTGTTTTTATTGGGGAGAAATTAAAACTCTTGCAATAACAGAGTTAATGAAAATTGACCAATCTTTAACAAAAGAAGACTTAGAGGAAATAAGTACAATGAGTCAGCAATGGTATGATTATTTTAATGTTGCTCAATATTATAGCAATAGTTTGTTTTACAAAGACACTTGCACGTTATTATACTTTAATTATAAAACTACTAAAAAATATGTTTATAAAAAGAAGTATAATGAAAATGGTGGTTCTAAAATTATAGAAAAAAATGACGATTTTAATCCGCCAGAGGAAATGATGGAGGATGGTAAGTTTGAGAAAATAGAAAAAACTATAGATGTTTGGTATAACGGTATTATGGTAATGGGAACTAATATTGTTTTAAAATGGGAGTTAGCTGAAAATATGGTTAGACCTAGGTCAGCTACACAAAATGCATTACCAAATTATGTTGCAACTGCTCCAAGAATGTATAAAGGAGTTATAGAATCATTAACAAGAAGAATGCTTCCTTTTGCTGATTTAATACAATTAACACATTTAAAATTACAACAAGTTATTTCAAGAGTTGTTCCAGACGGTGTATATATAGATGCCGATGGTTTAAATGAAGTTGATTTAGGAACTGGTAATGCATATAATCCAGAAGACGCTTTACGTTTATATTTCCAGACTGGTAGTGTAGTTGGAAGAAGCTATACACAAGATGGTGATTTTAATCAAGGTAAAGTACCAATAACACAGTTAACTTCTAATTCTGGAGCTAGCAAAACACAAATGCTAATTACTAATTTAAATAACTATTTAAATATGATAAGGCAGGTAACAGGTTTAAGTGAAGCTAAAGACGGAAACACTCCAGATGCAAATGCACTGGTAGGTATTCAAAAAATGGCTGCTCTTAATTCTAATACAGCAACAAGACATATTTTAGATGGAGCATTATATATTTATCGAACTTTAGCTGAAGGCTTAACTCTTCGTATGGGAGATATATTAGAATATGCTGAGTTCAAAGACGAATTTGCAAATCAAATTGGTAAATATAATGTAGCGGTTATAAAAGAAATGAATGACCTTTATATTTATGACTTTGGTATTTTTATAGAAGTAACTCCAGACTTAGAAGAAAAAGCACAATTAGAAGCTAATATATCTTTAGCATTATCTAAATCAGATATTAACTTAGAAGATGCAATTGATATAAGAGAAATTCATAATTTAAAACTTGCTAATCAACTTCTTAAAATGAAGAGGATGAAAAAAGAAGAGCAAGACAGGGAGTTTGAAATGCAGAAACAACAACAGCAAGGTCAAATGCAAATGCAGTCGCAACAATTAGCTGCTCAAACTGCTATGCAAAAAATACAAGCAGAAAGCCAGGCAAAAATGCAATTAGAACAAGCTAAAGTAGCTTTTGAAATAGAAAGGTTAAATGCAGAAGCTCAGTTAAAAGCAACTTTGATGGATAAAGAATTTCAGTTTAATCAACAGCTTAGAGATATTAGTGAAAAAGGATTACAAGATAGAGAAACTCAAAGAGAATCTGCAAAATCTAATAGAATAACTCAAGCAAATAATGAACAGTCTAGATTAATTAATCAACGACAAAATAACTTACCACCTCAACGATTTGAATCTAATGAAGATAGTTTAGATGGTTTTGATTTGTCAGAGTTTGAACCAAGATAGACTTTAAATAAACAATAATTAAATCACTAACTTTGCATAAATTAAATTAAATTAAATCAAATGGGTATAAAAGTAAAAGAAGTTGCGGCTCCACAAAAATCAGCCGTAGAAGTAGAAAACGAACTACTAGAAAAACACGAAGAAAAATTAAATGAGGACACGCAAGAGTCTTCAGAAGAAAATAAAATAATTGATTCTTCCGAAGAAGTAGAGCAACCAGAAGAAAAGGCTGAGCTACAAGAAGAAGAAGTTTTAAATTATTTAAAAAAAAGGTACGGAAAAGATATTAATTCATTTGATGATTTAATTACTGAGCGAGAAACGAAGGAAGATTTACCAGAAGATGTCGCAGCGTATTTAAAATATAAAAAGGAGACAGGTCGAGGAGTTGAAGATTTTGTAAAACTAAATCAAAACTTTGATGATATGGAGCCAGATAGTTTGCTAGCTGAATATTTTTTAGCCACCGAAGAAGCTATAGACAGTGATGATGTCGAGGTTTTAATGGAAGACTATTTAATAGATGAAGACTTAGATGATGAGTCTACTATTAAAAAGAAAAAGTTAGCAAAGAAAAAAATTGTTAGAAAAGCTAATAAGTTTTTTAACGAACAGAAAGACAAATACAATCAGCCTCTTGAGTCAAGACCAGCTGATATGTCTACTGATGTTAAAGAACAATTAGCTGAGTACAAACAATATGTTAATGATGCTGCAAGTCAACAAGAGTTGACAGAAAGAAAGAGAGATTGGTTCGCCAAGAAATCTAACGAAGTATTTTCTAACGAATTCAAAGGTTTTGAATTTAATATAGGTGAGAATAATATAACGTATAAACCAGGTGACGCAGAAACATTAAAGAAGTCTAATTCTAATATAATGAACTTTGTAAATAAGTATATGGATAAAGACGGAATGATGGATAATGTCAATGGGTATCATAAAGCGTTATCATTAGCGATGAATCCAGATAAGTTTGCTGAGTTCTTTTATGAGCAAGGCAAATCAGAAGCTATTGAAGGTGATGCACGTAAAACTAAAAATATAAAAATGGGATTACGTAACACACCAGAAGTATCTACTGCTAAAGGAGGAATGAAGATTAGGACTCTTAATCCAGACTCTGGAAAGGGTTTAAGGATTAAAAGCCGAAAATAAAATAAATTTAAAACCAGATTGGTCGCATACGACTAATCACAAAACTATTAATTATGGCAGGAAGTATATCAACAGTTGGAGCCTTAAATTTTCAGTTGCAGCCAAGTGCGCAACAGATTACTACGCAAACCAACTATATTAGTGACTTCAATTTTTTAAGTACATATCTACCAGATACGTATGAAAAAGAATTCGAACGTTACGGAAACAGAACAGTATCATCATTCTTAAGAATGGTAGGTGCTGAAATGCCGTCTAACTCAGATATGGTAAAGTGGGCGGAACAAGGAAGGTTACATACTAAGTACACTGCAGTTACTCTAGGTTCTTATGCAGGTACCGAAACTACTCAAATACTAACAGTACCAGTAGGTCAAATCGACCCAACTACTCAGCCTTTAACAGGTTTAGCAGGAGGGATTGCAATCAGAGTTGGTCAAACAATTATGCTTTCTGATGAGACTGCAAACTCAACTTTTAGTAACAAAGCAGTTGTAACATCGGTAGATTACACAACTAGAGCAATTACGGTAGCTTATTACGAAGCTACACAAGCAGCTTATGCTAATTCATCTACAGTATCTATATTTGTTTATGGGTCTGAATTCAGAAAAGGAACAGATACAATGGCAGAAACTTTAATCTCTGATGACTCTATATTCAGTAATACACCAATTATCCTAAAAGATACTTACAGAATCGCAGGTTCTGATATGGCTCAAATTGGATGGATTGAAATATCTGGAGAAGACGGAGCTAACGGATACTTATGGTATTTAAAGTCTGAACACGACACAAGATTACGTTTTGATGACTACTTAGAAACTGCAATGATTGAAGCAGTACCAGCAGCAGTAGGTTCTGGTGCAGCAGCAGCAGCTACTCCAGTAGGAAACAAGGGTACTGAAGGTGTATTCCACGTTGTTGGAAGTAGAGGTAATGTATGGTCTGGAGGTAATCCAGTTGCATTAGATGAGTTTGACCAAATTATCGAAAGATTAGATAAGCAAGGTTCTATTGAAGAAAATGTTATTTTCTTAAACAGAAACTTTGGATTTGATATTGACGATATGTTAGCTTCTCAAAATTCTTACGGAGCAGATGGTACTTCATACGGATTATTTGATAATGACCAAGATATGGCATTAAACTTAGGTTTCAGAGGATTCCGTAGAGGATATGACTTCTACAAGTCTGACTGGAAATACTTAAATGACCCAACAATGAGAGGTGGTTTAGTTGGTGGAACTATTAATGGATTAATGGTACCAGCAGGTTCAACTACTGTATATGACCAAGTTTTAGGTAAAAATGCTAAGAGACCATTCTTGCACGTTAGATATAGAGCTTCAGAAACTGAAGACAGAAGATATAAAACGTGGATTACTGGAGGAGCAGGAGGCGCTACTACAAGTGGTGATGACTTAATGCAAGTCAACTTCTTATCTGAAAGATGTGTATGTACTTTAGGTGCTAACAACTTCTTCTTATTCAAGTCGTAAGGAAGTAATTACTAAGGGGAGGGGTTCGCTCCTCCCTTTTTTTTTAATCAAATTAAATTAAATATAATGAAAAAGAAAATTTTAAAAAACGAAACGTATGTATTGATGGACGGTAATTCACCACTATCATTTATGCTAGCATCTCATCATAATAAAAGAAACTCTCTTTTATATTGGGATGAAGAAAAACAACAAAACAGAGAACTCTGTTATGCTAAAAATCAAAAATCAATTTTTGCAGATGAACAAGACGGTAATAAAGTATTAGAGCCTGTAGTTTTCGAAGATGGATTTTTAAATGTTCCAAAAACCAATCCTAATTTACAAATGTTTTTAGAGTTTCACCCTGGATACGAAAGAGTATTTAGAAAAGTAGATACTGAGTCTGATGCACGAGTAGATGTGGAAATTTTAAATGCTCAAGTAGACGCATTAGTAGAGGCTAGAACTTTGGATATTGACCAGTTAGAACAAGTGTCTAGAGTATTATTTGGTATAGATGTCTCAAAGGTTTCAACAGCTGAATTAAAACGTGATGTTTTAATATATGCTAAAAACGACCCAGAAGGATTTTTATCAGTACTAAAAGACCCTATGTTAAAACTACAAGCTAAAGTTCAAACATTTTTTGACAATGGTGTGTTAATTAAAAAAGGTAAAGACGTACACTTTAATACTAAATCTAATAA
>MDSY01116060.1_pt1 | contig 13138 bp, 11 predicted proteins | sample 811131 | NCBI WGS metagenome assembly MDSY01 (sample SAMN05326643, study PRJNA326480) | marine metagenome | isolation source: seawater | place: Atlantic Ocean: South West | collected 2010
TCCTGGAAGAATTGCGGCCCAAACAGCAAAACAAGTAGTTTTACAAAAATTAAGAGAAGCTGAAAGAGATTTAGTCTTTGGTAAATTTGCTGATAAAAAAGGTCAAGTTATACCTGGAACAGTTCAAAGAATAGATTCAAGAAATATTTTTGTTGATATTGGAAGAGCAAATGCTTTAATGCCGCCATCTGAACAAACATCTTACGAAAAATATAGAGTTGGACAGCAGTTGAAATTCTATGTTACGGAGGTTCAAAGAACTGCAAGAGGGCCAGAAATCATTGTTTCAAGAACTCATCCAGAATTATTAAGAAAACTGTTTGAGACTGAGGTTCCTGAAATTTCATCCGGAGTTGTTGAAATAAAAGCACTCTCCCGAGAGGCAGGAGCAAGGTCTAAAGTTGCTGTATCGTCAGAAGATGGAGACGTCGATGCTGTAGGAGCGTGTGTTGGATTGAGGGGCATAAGAATTCAAAACGTTGTAAATGAACTTTTGGGTGAAAAGATTGATGTTGTAGATTGGGATGAAGATCCCAAGGTTCTAATTACAAATTCACTATCTCCTGCATCAGTATCTAATGTTGTGATAAATCCTGATGATAGTACTGCAATAGTAACAGTCCCTAAAAAACAATTGTCATTGGCAATTGGAAAAGAGGGACAAAATGCAAGATTAGCAGCCAAATTAACTCTTTGGAAAATAGATGTTCAAGCTGAAGAAGAAGTAATTGTAAAAGTAGATAAAGAGATTCAACCTAAATCTGATTCTATTATTTCAAGTGATAGTATTGATCCCAAATCTGAGCCAGAAGTTTCTGACAAAAAAGATATCTCGAAAGAAGAATTATTATCTGATAATGTTTTAAGTGATATTGATCAACCAGAAGTACTAGTAAAGGAATCTGTTGATGAAAAAGCTGAACTTTTAGCTTTGGAAAAAGAAATACAAGAACTTGAACAAAAAGAACAAAAAGAAGAAAAACAGAAAAAAATAAAAGAAGATATTTTAGATTTCTCTTCTGAGGATATATGGGATTTGGGAGGCTCAAATTCTAAAGAAAGTTCTGATGATACTATTAGATTTGCTGAAGATATTGAATCTTTAAAAAACTCTAACAGTGATGGGAAAAATGCAAGAAAGTCACCCAAAAGAAAAAAAAATAAAAGATAATGAAATGGAATAAAATTGACTACAAACGATTCAGGCGAAATAAATTCAGAGGAAATAGTACGAGATCCTGTATCGTTACCTTTAATTATTTCAGTAGGTGATTTAGCAGAAGTTCTTGAAGAATCTCAAGTAGAAGTAATTAAATCTCTTATGAAACAAGGAGTAATGGCTTCAGTAAATCAAGAAGTTGATTTTTCAGTGGCAGCAAGAGTCGCGCAATCTTTTAATATCCCTGTTATAAAACCTAAAGAATCATTAGATAATGAAGATGCGCTTAATGTAGGTTCGAGTATCGATACATCTGAAAAAAACACAGGTGAAAAAAGAGCCCCTGTAATTACAGTTTTAGGGCACGTTGACCATGGTAAAACTACATTATTAGATGCAATCAGAAAAACTAATGATGTGGAAAAAGAAGAAGGCGGAATAACTCAGAAAATTGGTGCATATCAGGTAAGACACAAAAAATCTGAAATTACGTTCATAGATACGCCTGGTCATGAAGCTTTTTCATCTATGAGAATTTCAGGAACTAGTGTTACTGATATTGTTATTTTAGTGGTTGCTGCAGATGATGGATTGATGCCTCAAACAATTGAATCAATAAACCATGCTAAAAATGCAAAAGTACCTATTATTGTTGCTGTTAATAAATGTGATTTAGAGGGAGCTGATGTTGATAAAGTTAAAGGGCAATTAACTGAACATGAGCTAATAGTGGAAGATTATGGTGGAGAAGTATTATGTGTTGAAGTTTCTGCTCTAAAGGGAGAAGGTATTGATGGATTACTTGAGTCAATCTCACTTCTTTCAGAAATTAGTGAATTAGACTCTAACTCTAACCTGTCTGGTAAAGGAGTTATTATTGAGTCTTACAATGATCCTAAAAAAGGATCTATTTCAACAGTTCTTGTTAAATCTGGATCATTTAAACATGGAGATATATTAGTTTCAGGAAATAATTCTGGAAAAATCAGACAAATGATTGATGGATACGGTACAGAAGTAAAAAAAGCTAAACCTTCAACTCCTATCCAAGTAATGGGAATGGGAGGAATAAACCAAATTGGAGATGTTGTAGAAGTTGTAGAAAATGAAAAACAAGCTAGAAAATTAATACAAAAGAGATCAAGAAACTCTCAAAAACAAAATAATAAAATTACTACTCTTTCCCAAGTAGTTAAGAGAGCAAAGGCTTCAAAAGAAAAAGAAATTAATATTGTAATAAAAACAGGTTCTAATGGAGCATTGACCGCTGTTGAACAAGTAGTAAATGATCTAACTAGTGAAGATATTCAAGTAAAGATAATTTCAGGATCTGTTGGTGCTGTTACTGAATCAGATGTTATGTTAGCATCCAGCGCTGAAGATTGCATTATAGTTGCTTTTCAAACCATTGTTCAAGGTGGCGCAAAATCTCAATCTGAATCAAATAATATTCCAATAAGAAGCTTTGATATCATATATACTCTTGTGGATGAAATAAAGGCTATAATTCAAGGTTTGCAAGGGGAAGAAAAATCTGAAGTTAATATTGGGTCTGCAAGAATTTTAGAAGTTTTCCCTCGAGGCAAAATTCAAAAAATAGCCGGAGTACGAGTTTCTGATGGAAAGATTCTTAGAAATGCAAGAATAAGACTTGTAAGGGATTCAGAAATTATTTTTGATGGTGGAATTGAATCTATGAGACATCTAACTCAAAATGTTACAGAATTGACCAATAATCTAGAAGGCGGTATAGTCCTAAATGGTTATCATGAAATTCAAATTGAAGATATTTTAGAGTGCTATGAGTTGAAATAAATTTATGGTTGATTTTAGATTAGAAAAATTTAATAAAACTGTAAAAAAAATAATTGGTGAATCCATTTCAACTTTAGATGATTATTCAGATTTTTCTATGATTTCAATTATGAGAGTAGTAACTAGTAAAGATCTTTCATATAGTAAAGTTTTTGTTAGTATTTTTGATGAATTAAATAATGATTCTGAAGAAATAGTTATGAAATTAAATGATAGTGCTTTCTATTTTCAAAAAATTATTTCAAGTAAGATTAGAACCTCTAGAATTCCAAAAATAAAATTTTATTTAGATAAATCATCTGAATTTCAAAGACAAATAGATGAGCTAATTGATGAAGTTTATTTCGAGAAATAGTAAAAAATGACTTTTCTTGAGAGCGGAATAATAATAGTAGACAAACCATATCAATGGACATCAAATGATGTGATAAGAAAAATCAAATCAAAAAATAAGTTTAAAAAAATTGGTCATGCAGGAACTTTAGATCCACTAGCTACAGGAATTCTACCGATTTTAATTAATGATTCAACTAAATATTTTGATTATTTTCAAAATTTCAAGAAATCTTATTTGGCAGAGATTAAGTTTGGTATTTCTACTAAATCTTATGATTTAGAAGGAGAAATTGATGGCGAAACTGAAAACATGCCAGAAAATATAGAAAAAATTGAAGAAACTCTTTGCCATTTTTTAGGATTAATAAAACAATTTCCCCCCAAATATAGCGCCTTAAAAAAACATGGAAAAAGGTTGTATGAATATGCAAGAAATGATGAAGAGATAGAAATCGAATCAAGAGAAGTAGAAGTTAGTGAAATTAAAATAATTAGTTGGGAAACTCCCGTTTTAAAGCTAATTATTAGTTGTTCAAGCGGTTTTTATGTTCGAAGTTTTGCAAATGATTTGGCAAAAAAACTTGATACCTTAGGAGTTCTAATAAGCTTATCTAGAATAAATTATGGACCTTTTGTTATTAAAGACTCTATAAATATACAAAATATTAATGAATTAGAAAAAAAACTTATATCTGTTGATTCAATCTTTTTTGATAACAAAAAATTAGTTTTTGATAATGAATCGGAGCAATTATATTTTAATGGAACTGTTTTTTCTTCTGAAAATTTGAATTTAAGTTTATTGAAAGAAGAAGAAATAAAAATATATAATATTAATGATAAATTTATTGGATTACTAACTTTTGACGAGTCAAAAAATTTCTGGAAACCTAAAAATATAATTAGGTGATTAAAATTAATAGCTAAAATTTATTAATTTGAAATAGAGAATATATGATAATACAAAATATAAAATTTTTTTTTAAATTAAAATCAGCCCCAGGGATTTTATTACTTTTAGCAGCAGTAACTGCAATACTTGTTGAAAACTCTTTTCTAAGCGATTCATATTCTAAACTTCTACATACTTCTTTTAATATAAAAGTTTTTAATTTTTCTATAGATAAAGATATACATCACTGGATCAATGATGGATTAATGGCTATTTTCTTCCTTTTGGTGGGTTTGGAAATCAAAAGAGAATTGATCCAAGGACACCTTTCTACAAGAGAACAATTTAGTTTACCTGCCGTTGCTGCTATAGGAGGAATAACTATACCTGCAATTATTTATTTAAGTTTAAATTTTGGTAACGAAGTAACTACTAATGGATGGGCTATACCAACAGCTACAGATATAGCATTTGCATTAGGCGTAGTTACATTACTCGGAAATAGAGTTCCAATTTCTCTGAAAGTTACTTTAGTAGCGATTGCGATAATAGATGATCTTATTGCAATAATAATTATTGCCTCATTCTACACTTCAAACTTGTCAATAAATTACTTAATTTTTGCAGCAATTGCTACTTCTATTTTATTTTTAATAAATAATAGGAAAATCAATAATTTGTTTCCATATATTTTATTAGGGATTTTACTCTGGGTGTTTGTACTAAAATCTGGTATACATGCAAGTTTAGCTGGAGTCCTATTAGCTTTTTTTATTCCTTTAAAATCTAAAAATTCTTTGGTAGACTCTCCTCTTAAAAAACTAGAACATTCAATAGAACCATCAGTAAATTTTATTATTTTGCCAATTTTTGCATTTGCCAATGCTGGTGTTTCTTTTTCAGGAATGAAATTAAATCTTGTTTGGGACCCGGTAACTTTAGGTATAATATTAGGATTATTTTTTGGCAAACAAATTGGTGTAATGCTATTCACTTATTTAGGGAGTGTTTTAAGAATATGTAAATTACCTTCAGATATATCTTGGGCACAATATTATGGACTTTCATTAGTAACAGGAATTGGATTTACTATGAGTTTGTTTATCGGGAGTTTGGCATTCACTGATCCAGAATATCAAACATCTGTAAGATTAGGAGTATTATTAGCTTCCTTGCTAGCAGGTGTATTTGGTTATATAACCTTACGACTAACTATTAAATCTTCAAAATAGATTTTCTCAGAAGTTATTTTTGAGTCTGTATGATTAAGATTATAATAACTAATGCTATTCTATAAATAATAGAATTACTATCTTAGATTTTCAAACTTAAACCGTCAAAAGCCATTTGCATTTTTATATTTGATTTTTCTGAAATAATCTCAAGAAATTCATTCACTTCTTCATGATTAATATCATGGCAAGCATCAGTAAAAAAAGCCAACTTAGGTTTTAATTCTAATATTATTTCTATGGATTCTTCTAAAGTTAAGTGCGATTTATGTTTTCTTCCTTGGCGTAATGCATCTAAAACTATTATTTCGCTTCCTTTTATTTTCTTCATAGTATCTTTTGGAATATATGAACAATCACTTATATATGAAAAATCATCAATTCTATAACCATTTGCAAAATAATTTTCTCCATGATTTACATTTAGAGGAATGAAATCTTGGCCTAATATATTTATCTTTTCATCATTGATTTCATTAAATTCTAGTTTTGCAACAGTACCACCAGATGTAATTTTTGTTGTATCAACTAAATAATAAAATGTTTTTTTTACTACATCTAAATCTACTTTTCTTAAGAAAATTGGAATTTTACTTTGTGTATTATTTGTCCAGTCTCTTAAGTCATCAAAGCCTCCTGCTGCATCTTGGTGTGCATGAGTAAGAATTACAGCATCAATTGAATCAACATTATGAATTGGAAATAATTTAATAGCAGACTGATAAAAAAATTTCCCTGCATCTATAATTATATTTTTTTGAGTTTTTTGATTTGTTATTTTTAATAAAATACTTGTGTTTAATCTTCTGTTCTTTGAATTTGGCTTGACTGCATCATTGCATACAATACAGTTTGAATCATTTGTTAGACAGCTGACTCTAGGGACTCCCTCGGAAGTTCCTGTACCAAGAAAAACTATTTCTTTATCAATATTATTCATTGAATAACCCTTTTTTTGGATTAGCCCCAAATCCTAAATATTCTTTGGGATTTAATACTCCGTCCTCTATAGTATCTATAGATTGGTTTTCCCATTGCTCTAAATCTAAATTTGTATTTTTAGGATTATGTAACTCTGCCATATTATTAACAATACCTGATTGAATAATTGGTAGTCCCCAAGGTTCTCCACCTCTATGCAATATTATATTAAATTTATTTTTATTAATTTCTATGATTTTTAGTATAGAGCTTATACCTCCACACCAAGTAATATCAGGCTGCCAAATATCATAAATATTTTTTTGGTGCATGATTTTGAAATTATTATAATTGAAATCATGTTCTCCTCCTGCTAATTTGATACCTTTTAATTCACTTAATATTGATTCATTTACTAGCATTTCATCAGGAGTGGATATATCTTCAATCCATTCAATTCCTATATCTGATAATTTATCTGACATCATTTTTGTATATTCCCTATCCCATGACATATAGCAATCAATCATAATATTTTTCACATTATAATTTTTTTTTATCTTGCTAATCAAATTTATTATCTCTTTTTGTTCATTATCAAAATCCCCTTCGGATTTTATACTTAATTTGAAATTATTTAAACCTAAAGAATAATATTGATCTACATTATTACCAGTTGCATAAGTATTGATATTTTTTTGATGTTCATGAGATTTATTTAATAGATTTTTTATAGGAGTGATGCTGTATTTACTATAGGCATCCCATATAGCTAAATCTATTGCAGATAAAGCCATCAAAGCAACTCCTCCTCTTCCATATGGAATACTTTCAAAAAAAAGCCTGTCAAAAATATTTTTAATGTCTGAGATATCATTTATTTCTTCATTAATTAGAAAGTCTTTTAAGTGACCATTTATTATTTCTATTGAAGATTTCCCTCCTCCACCAGTTCCATACCCAAAAACTTCTTTTTTATCAGTGTGTAATTTTATGATAATTTGCCATAAATTAGGTCTCCATGTTCTCAATGTTTCTTTATAACTTGGATATACTGCCTCAATTTTAGTTATTTTCATAGAATAAACTTTCTGTTTTACGTATAAAATGTTAACTTACGGGGTGTGGCGCAGCGGTAGCGCACCCGCTTTGGGAGCGGGGGGTCACAGGTTCAAATCCTGTCACCCCGACCATTAACTTTATTTAAGTTAAACTATAACAGTATATAAAAATTATAAAAAAATGAATTGGTTTGTTGGCACATATTCTAAAAGAGGTAGTAAAGGTATTTACCTTATAGAATTTGATGAATCAAATGGAAAATTTAAACTAATCAACTCATTTGAAAAACAAAGTCTTTTGAACCCATCTTTTTTAGCGATTCATAACGAATATTTATATTCAGTTGGTGAATCTGAATCTCCAAATCCTGGAACTGTTTCATCCTATAAGATTAACGGCAATAATATAGAAAAAATAAGTGAAGCTTTTACCAACGGTGATAACCCTTGCCATTTAGCGATTAACTCTAAGAATAATTTTTTAGTTGCTGTGAACTATTCTTCTGGAGATTTTTCAACTTATAAAATAACAAATGGCAGTATAGACTTTTTAGAAAAAATTTCTCATAAAGGTTCGAGTGTAAATACTTCAAGGCAAAATGAACCACATGCCCATTCAATAAATTTTATTAATGATGAAACTTTTTTCGTTTGTGATCTTGGGATTGATAAAATTATAAAATATACAATTAACCCAAAATCTCAAAAGATAAATTCAGAAAAATATTTTAAGCTGAATCCTGGAGCAGGTCCAAGGCATTTCGTCATTAATAATTCACTTAATATTGCATACTCAATTAATGAACTTGATTCAACTATTTCTGTTTTTGAAATTGATAAAGAAAATAACTTATCTAATTTTCAAAACATTTCAACTATTCCAAATGATTATGCAGAAGAAACAACTACTGCTGATATTCATTTTTCTCAGGATGGTAAATTTTTATATGGTTCAAATAGAGGACATGATTCATTGGCTCAATTTTCTATCAATGAAAATGGAGCTTTAAATTTTGAGAGAAACATTTCTACTGAAGGTAAGACTCCAAGAAACTTTGCTATTTCTAAAAGTGGAAAATTTGCTCTAGTTGCAAACGAGAATTCTGATAATATTTCTAGTTTTTATATTGATAAAGAAAGCGGTAATTTAAAATATACAGGTCAGAAAATACAGATCCCTTCTCCTGTATGTTTATTAGAGATTATCAAATGATGGAGATAAAACTTTTTTCGTAGTTTCCAGGGTAAGAATTACTATAGCCCCAAAACAAGAGAAAAATGCTGAAATCCAAATTGCTAATTCATATCCACCTGTTACATCAAAAACTAATCCTGGAATAAAACCTCCTAATGCCATACCTAAACTTGCAGCTAAAATTTGCCAACCGTAAGTAGTATCCATAGGGAAAAATCCATAATATCTTCTGTTCATTATTGGAAATAAAGTTCCTTCTCCTCCATAAGGAATAGACCATAATATTCCTACTAAATAAAACATCCATTTGCTCTCTGTGAATGCCCATGGAATAACAAATAATCCTTGCCCTAAGAAAGCTAGAAACATTATTGTTTTAGGATTTATACCATCTCCTAGTATTGGTGTTATAAATCTAGTAGTCATTGAAACTATCATTATTAGAGTCAAGCAAAAAACAGAATCTGTATAACTTATACCTTTACTTGTCATAAGTGGAACTAGGCCAATTAGAATCACTGCATGTCCGACACAACCCAAAAAGTGAATGTTCATTAAACTCCAAAATGCATTAGTTTTATAGATTACATTTTGTAAATTTAGAGAAAAATTATTTGATTTATTATCCTTTGAATCTTTAATTTTATCTATATCTTTAGCTCCATAAGGCAATAGGTTTTTATCACTTGGCGTATTCCTGAAAAATTGAAGAGCAACAATCATTATTGCAGTACCTACAACCCCACTAACTATAAAAGTTGTTTGCCAACCAACAGCATCTAACATTATTCCCATAATTTGAATTACTAATGCAGGACCTAAACTCCACATCCCAATAATTAATCCAGTGGCAAGTCCTAAGCGAGTTTTAAACCATACAGCAACAGCAGGAATAACAGGAACTAAGAACATTGATTGTGCAAATCCAAATATTATTCCATATGATATATAAAATTCTATGATAGATGATGCAAGTGCTGTCCATAACATCCCTATTAGGAATAATAATAATCCTATATACATAGTTTTTCTAGCTCCAATAATAGTTGAAGCATATCCGGCTATAGGAGATGAAAACGCAGTTACTATTGACATGATTGCATATGCTATTCCTATAGATTTAGGATCCCAAGAAAATTCTTCTACTAGTGGATCGATTATAATTCCAAAGGCCATTCTTATAGCAGAACCTATCATTTGTGCAATTGCACCAACAGCAACTATTACCCATCCATAATGCTTAAAATCAATTTCAGATATGCTATTTTTTATTTTCCTTAATGAAGAGGACATATAAAGATGCTCCCCCCTTCAAGCCATGAAACTTGATAGTCTTTATTTTGATTGATTTTATTAGCAGAATCCCATGCAAAGAAATATATTAAAACACTCATTGAAAAAATGAACGAGATAAAAAATAAAAATAATCCTTTTACTGGAGATTTTGTATTAGTTTTAGATGCAGTCACCATTGAATTAATAATATCAAATTTTTATTATTATTATGCAGTTTTTAACTAAACTTGTAATTAATCTATAATGCAATTTTTAAACTTAATAATTAATATCTTTGAAAAACATAGATTTAAATTATTATGCTTTATTTTAATTCATGCCCAAAATGTACTAAGGGAACAATTGAATATAATCAAGATTCACAAGGTAAATCGATAACCTGTCTTATGTGCGGATTTAGTAAAAATTCTTTTTCTAATCCTTCTAGGAGAAAAAAAACAAAGATTTCCTAATTGACTCTTAATATATCTTTGTAATAAGGGTATATATAATATTAAAAAAAACTGATTTATTTAATGTTATCGTTACCGCAAAAACCTAGAGTTCTAATAGTTGAAGACGATAAAAGTATCAGAGATGCATTAAGATATAATCTTATTGCTGAAAACTATTCTGTTAGCTTAGAAGAAAACGGAATAGATGCTTTAGACACTATTCTACAAAATCCATTTGATCTTATTCTGTTAGATATTATGTTGCCAAATTTAGATGGAATGGAAATATGTAAAAGAGTTAGATATGAGAATATAAACACTCCAATAATAATGATTACGGCTAGAGATACTGATATAGATAAAGTTTTAGGCTTAGAACTTGGAGCAGATGACTATGTTTCTAAACCTTTTAGCATGCCTGAACTTTTGGCAAGAATAAAATCAAATATAAGAAGGAATAAAATATCATTTGAAAATTACAAAAATATTTCAAAAAAAAACTTCAATCATTTGGGAGTTTCATTTGATTTGGAAAAGAGAGAAATAAAAATTGATGGTAATGTGAAATTTTTTAGACCTAAAGAATTTGATCTTGCATATGTATTAATGAGTAATCCTGGCAAAGTATATACAAGGGAAAAATTGGTTCAGGATATATGGGGATTTGACTATTTTGGAGACACAAGAACAGTTGATGTTCACGTTAGATGGATTAGGGAAAAAATCGAAGAAAATAATTCTAAACCTAAAAAAATTTTGACTGTAAGAGGGGTGGGTTATAAAGCAAATGTGGAGTAAAAAGAAATTAATTTAAAGCAGAATATTCCTAAACTTTCATATACTAAAATAGTTCTATTATTAGGTACTAATATATTATTCATATCTTTTTTACTAATCCTAATTTTTTCTGATAATTTGTTTTTACTTCTTTGTGTTTTTATTCTTTTATTTTTATTCAATATTTTTACAATTTATGTTGTAAAAGCTAAGATAAATTTATTAAATAATAATATTAAAATGATTTTTAATGACACTAATTCTAAACTAAATTTTATTGATGATTTAAATACAACTAATAAGTTATTAAAGGACAACATAATTGAACTCAACTCTGACCTGAAAATAAATAATGAATTTGGATTGCTTTATAATCTTTCTAAAGATTATTTCGATGAGGGAATATTATTTTTGGATTCAAAAAGAAATGTAAAAAGTATAAATAAAAAAGCATTAGAATTATTTGATATAAACATATCAAACATCCCAAGTATAAATAAATTGACTGATATTTCAACTAACATTGAAATACTTGAATTTGTAGAATCATCTTCAACTAATGTAAATAATAAAAATATACAAACTAATTTTCCAGAAAAACATTTTAATTTAAGATCTTTAAAGATAGAAGATACAATTATTTTGTTTATAAAAGATATAACTGATATCTTTTATATGGATAAAATTAGGAAAGAATTTTTTGCTAATACCTCACATGAATTAAAGACTCCAGTTACTTCAATTCAATTAAACGTTGAGGCATTAAAAAATAGTATAAAAATTGATAATAAAGATGATTTTGAATATTTTTTAGAAAAAATAACTTTTGATTCAGATAGATTACAAAAAATTTCTAAAGATATTGGAAATGTACATGCTTTGGAATCAGGCATTATTACATTATCTGAGGAAGAATTTTCTATTGATGATTTTATAAATGAAGCTAAAAAACTTATAGAAACTTTATTAGACTCAAAACAAATTAAATTAATAATCAATAAAAAAAATAATTTTAAGAAAATAGTTTTAGACAGAAATCTTTTTATGACAATTTTTGAAAATGTTATATCTAATTCTATTAGATATAGCGAAATAGGAAATTCTATAGAAATAGATTTATTCAAATCAGAAAAAGAATTTGAAATTGTGTTTAATGATTATGGTACAGGTGTTACAGAAAAAGATTTGCCTCATATTTTTGAAAGATTTTATAGAGCTGATGGAATAAGAAGTGATAAACATTCTGGATTAGGGCTTTCAATTGTAAAACATATTGTAGAACTTCACGATGGAACAATTATTGCCAATAGTTCGTTAAATAATGGATTGTCTATTGCTATAAAAATTCCGCAATAGATTTATATTATTTAACGTTGATTTAACAATTAGATTATTGATTGTAATAATCTTGACTTGATAATTTATTTAAATTTCATTTTTTATGCAAAAAGATACTAGAGGTATAACTAAAAGAAAAATAGAAGAAACTTTAGTTCTTAATTTACTGAGATTAAGTGGATTGATTTCTATTATTACAACGATTGGGATAATTACTATTTTAGGAGTAAACTCTGTACCCTTTTTCAAGGAAGTAGGATTTACTGAATTTTTTACAGAATTAAAGTGGACTCCATTATTTGTTCCTCAAAACTTTGGTGTCTCTCCATTAGTAAACGGGACTTTTCTTGTTGCTTTTATAGCTGCTGTAACAGCATTAGTTTTTGGATTGGGAAGTGCTTTTTATTTATCTGAATATGCAACTAGAAATGTTAGAAAAATAATAAAACCTTTATTAGAAATTTTAGCTGGTATCCCAACAGTAGTTTATGGATATTTTGCATTGACTTTTGTTACACCTATAATTCAAGTTATTTTCCCTCAAACAATTATTTTCAATGCCTTAAGTGCAGGGATAGTCATGGGAATTATGATTATTCCAATGGTTTCTACATTATCAGAGGATGCTATGAATGCTGTTCCTATGAGTTTGCGAGAAGCAGCTTATGGATTAGGCGCAAAA
>MDSY01140966.1_pt1 | contig 13136 bp, 13 predicted proteins | sample 811131 | NCBI WGS metagenome assembly MDSY01 (sample SAMN05326643, study PRJNA326480) | marine metagenome | isolation source: seawater | place: Atlantic Ocean: South West | collected 2010
AAAACATAAAAATCATAAAAACGGGTATTGACCCAAAACCATTTTTAGACCAAATTACTGAATATGACTGGAATTGGGTTTCTAGGCAAAAAGGTGTTGCTGGCGATAAAAATCCATATGGGTTTTTGCCACTTGTTATGGCAAAAGTGAAAAGAGGCGAAGATCCACATGATGTAGATAGACAAGGAAAAACCCAAATGTATGAAAAATACACTTCGGTTCATAATTTTTGGAAAGAGTGGAATATTGACGAAACAGGTAGAGCAGCATTTTTTAGACTGCAACCAGGAAATAGAGTTAACTCACATATTGATCGAGGAAGGTATTATAAAGATAAAGATAGATATCATCTATCACTTGCTGGAACTTATGAATACACTGTTGGAGAGGAAGTTATGATAGTGGAACCTGGCACATTTTTCTGGTTTCATAATAAAATACCTCACGGTGCTGTAAACATCGGTGAGGTTGATAGAGTTTCATTGGTTTGGGATGTTCCTCACAATAGAAAGAATCCCCAAAACTTTATCTAGGAGAAAGTATTCTTAGATTATCTCCTTTTTTTGTGCGTTTATCGATATATTGTGATGAATCTGTATATGACATAATTTCTTTCATATCTTCCATTATAACTTGTAGATAATTATTCCTTAGAATATGTATTACTCTCTTTCTATCATTTTTAGCAATTTCATATTCATAGTTGGAAACTGATGTTACAATATCTGAACCAGAAGCAGTTACATTTGATCCATCATGAGAATATTTGAAAACAAAATTTTCATCTACAATTTGACCTCTTTGAAGTAATCTTATATTAGCTTGATTTTTTATTTCTTTTGTTTCGTAGTGTCTTATAGAAACTAATTGATCTGGACTATACTTATTGTTGAGGTATCTTTGAAACTCAAATTGACTCATTGGCCATTCGTCTCTAACACTAATAATATTATTAGATAATAGGATAACCCAATCTAGAGAAGAATCTCCATATACTTCTTTTGCAACGTTATCAGGTCTATCATCACCAGTTATTGAATATTTGTTGAATGCTACTGCATTATGAAAAAAGTCTTCTCTTATTTTACCTCTTTTGAAGAGGTTTTTTGCTCGTACAAAATCGTTACTAGAATTTCTAGTACTATGTGGTGATGGGATTAGTACGTCTGGAAATTGATCGAAGTATGCCATTAGAAACCTATGTCCTCTTCATTGAACCACTCTTTTAGTGGACCGTTTTCATCAATTTGATCTCTTAGTCTTTCTCTATTACTCATTGTACGATCATAATCATCTGCAAATATTGGAGTTAGTTCTGAGAAACTTAGAGTCATAGTAGATGAAGTTGGTTGAGATATTGCACTTGGATCATCATATGCAGACCAAGTATTACCAGGAGTAAAGTTTATCTCACACCCAGTCAAAGCACACATTTTGAATGTATTCAAACTCCTGATTCTATTTACCCCATTCATATAAGATAATCTAAAGACGTTAGGTGAAAGTAAGAATAAATCAGTACTATCACCACCAGCAGAAGATCCTCTTGCTGGCAACATACCTTTTTTGAAGAATTTCATAATTCTTCTTATTGCTTGTGCATCTTGAGCATTTTGAGGTAGAAATTCAAATCCAAATGCAAAACTTCTTATCTTGGGACTAGAGAATAATGTTTCTAAGTTTGGGTTTACTGCTTTTCCTGTTGATCTGGTAACAAACTGCCTTGAATCAGTGTTTATATTTAATTGATTCAAAGCCATTTTTGTAGCTTGTGCTGTTATCAATTGTGTCATATCTCCTTTATTTGCATTCAATATACTTCTTATTTGTCCACTTGCCTCAGTTCCAAGTTTACCAGCTAAACCTAAAAAATTTAGACCTTTATTATTTGTGAAAACCTCTCCGAGTGTATTATATCCAGCCATAAATGCTGCTGCTTCAAAGGCGTTTGCAGAACCTTCACCCCATGCAACACCGTTGCTACTACCTAGTTGGTTTGGTATTGGGAGTTTTACATTTCCTAGGTATTCTTTTGTTCTCCTACCTGATTTAAGACCTGAACTAAAAGTATCGGCAAGACTAGGTCCTTTAGCTTCTACTTTTGCATTAAGATCTTTTGGTTTAAAAGCTTCACCAAGCATCGCTGCTTGAGGTGCTTGATATTTGAACATATCAATCTTCATGTAGTCTTGTGATAGACCAACTGTTGAATGATATGCAGCATTTGCAGGGAATTTTAGTGATGGTTTTGGTATTGTTATTTTCTTTTCACTACCATCAATAAAATTCTCTGGTGGTATACCAAATGCTTCATCATCATAATCTCGACCCCATTGATCAGTAGAATTATTATCACCCTCTAATGCTTCTTCAAGGTTAAAAATAGTAGGATCAACATTGAGATAAGTATTATCTACAATCTCATTAGATAATGGTTCAAATCCTCTTGATATTTCATACATTCCTGATTCTTTCAGGGCATTTTCATGAGTTCTTTCATTAGTAACTGATTGTTGACCTGCTTTTACAGATAGTAAATCCATATGGTTTAGAAAGGCATTTTGCCTTGCTCCAGTTGAATCTTCGCTAATGACTTGACCCAATCTACTACTTGGACTTACATGCTCGAATGTTCCATCGTCTTTTTTTATTTTCATCTCCAATGTTTTACCATAATCTCCATTCTGGATATCTATTGATATAACCTCATATACTTTAGTATCTGAACGATTACCATCTATTCTTACATAATATGTGTAGGTACTAGTTAATTGACCATTATCAAGTATTGATTGTCCATCTATAGGTGCTGTCATTACCAAATCCCCCTAGTACTGATAGGTATTTCAATACTACCTAGATCTCTTACGAAATCTTGGAGGTTCATTTCTAAGGCAGTTTGCCATTCTTCCATTGCGATATCTACGAACAATGTATCCACATAGGATTTTAGGTATTTATGGTATCCTCTAGGAAGTTCGGCAGGATTAGCTTCATCTATCCATTCCATTATCATTTCTCGTTCATCTGGTTGATAATAATGTAAGTTGACACCCCAAAATTTATTACCTTGACTTGCTGTAATATAACATAAGGGGTTTCTATCATAATATCTTAGTTTATTTGCTGTTTTAGCACCATAACTAAACAACATTAGATGTCCAGGAGCAGGAGAACCTACAACTTTTGATTTTGGGAAGGAGGTTCTAAATTCCAAGTTCTTTCTCCGTCATTATTTGAAATTTCCATTTTCTATCCTTACAGAATTCTTCTGCTGCTTCCCATTTTGATATATTTTTTGCATAAGTCATAACTTCTGTGACATATCTTTTAGTTCTTGTTTTTTGTTTTTTTGGTTCTTTGACTTCTTTAGCAGGTTTTATTTCAATAATTTTTTCAGAAATATTTCCATCAGATTCTCTTACTTTTATATAAAAATCTGGAAAATACCTATGATATCGATTATCAATAGGTGATCTATAGGGTATTATTACTTCCTCAGATGACCATTTTATTATACTTGGGTTGCTATCACAGTAGTTCATGAATTTTAGCTCCCAAAGTGACCTATATACTATATTAGTGGGATCACCTTTATATTTTATAGGCTTTGATGGTCTAAATTTGCCTTTATATGGCATTTATGACAAAAATCACTCGTTTTATTTAGATGGCAGCAGTAGCAGACGTATTTAGAAGGAATGCTCATCATTTACCTACAATGATGTTGACGAAGACTGATGCAAAATTTGGTAATGTAAGTCCTGCATTTAATAATTCATATGATGTATTTGTAAATCTTAGAGATGCTGGATCTGGGAGGGGTAGTTTAGTAGAATTTGTAAATCAGCATGGGTTTCTTGAGAAGACAAGTAATTCTAATCCTGGAGAATATTTGAGATTATTTTGTTCTGAGGCAGTTTTACCTGGTTCACAACTTGAAACTCAAGAATATGTTGGTCAAAGACAAGGGATTGTCACACCTGTTGCAAGTTTGAGAAGATTTCCTGATGTAGCGTTAACATTTTATTCTCAGAGAGATTACTATACACAAGACGTATTCAATGCATGGGTAGAATATATTAGTCCGATGAGAATTGATAATGGAGCTTATGGTGCTTCTACAGAGACTAGAAGAAGAGCAACAAATTCTTTTAGAAGAATGCAGTATCCTGATAGTTATAAATGTTCAATTGAAATTACTGCATTTGATAATGAAGTATTCAGACATAGAGACAGATTGAAGGCACAGGAAGAATATCCAACACCTCAAATAACTAATAGTATTACTTATTACTTGGAAGGAGCATTCCCTTCAAATATAGTTGCATCACCTCTTGCATATGGTAATGCAGAGTTGATTAAAACTACTATTAACTTTAAATATGAAAATTATTTCATAGATAGAACTTCTAGACAACCAAATGGATACTTATTCAGATCAGATGGACAATGGAGAGATATAAGAGGACTTCCATTTAGAAGACCTCCTGCACAAGCACAGCAACCTGCATTTGAATATGATCAACCTTATATTGATAGTAAAATGGCACAGGATGATTTTTATGAATTTGACCTCCAGTTTAGGGATAATTATGGTATGCGAAAAGAGAGTAATGAAGATCCACTTGTTTTTGGTCAATGGTATCTAGTAGAATAGTAAAATTACCAAGCTAAATAAAATTACTGAATTTATTAGTTATGCCATTACCAAAGGTCGTAGCACCTACGTTTGAACTGAAACTTATTTCAACAAACAAATCAATAAAATACCGTCCATTTCTTGTTAAAGAAGAAAAGGCATTGCTTATAGCATTGGAAAACGGTAATGATAAAGATATTACTGCAACTATAAAAGCAGTATTGAAATCTTGTATACAATCTCGTATCAAGATTGATGATCTTCCCAGTTTTGATTTAGAGTATTTGTTTTTGAATATTAGAGGAAAATCCGTTGGTGAAAGTGTTGAACTAATGGCAACATGTGAAGATGATGGAAAAACCCAAGTTCCATTGACAATTAAAATGTCAGACATCAAATTACATATACCTGACGGTCATGAAGATACTATTGATCTTGGTGGTGGAATTTCACTAAAGATGAAATATCCATCTATGGAACAATTCTTGGAGAATAATTTTCTCGTACCTAATAATGAGGCTCAGAGTCAGAGAATTGACAGGGCATTTGATAGTGTTTCATCTTGTATAGATCAAGTTTATACAGAAGAAGAAGCATGGTCTTCAACTGATTGTACTAAAAAGGAATTGATTACATTTGTTGAGTCATTAAATTCTCAGCAATTTGCAAGGATAGAGAAATTTTTCTCTACTATACCAAGATTGCAGTATAAAGGTAAGATTACTAACCCAAATACTGAGGTTGAATCTGATGTTCTAATTGAGGGATTATCAAATTTTTTCGCATAATGCTATATCATACTAGCTTAGATAATTATTATGAAACAAATTTCGTATTGATGCAACATCATAGTTGGAATTTGAATGAGATTGAGAGTATGATACCTTGGGAACGTGAAGTTTACATTAAACTTCTTTCTAATTACATAGAGAAGAAGAATCTAGAAGCACAGCAAGCACAAAATGCAAACTCCTGGTAGTCAAATAACTCCCATGTCGCAGATAGTTAGTTCTCCTGCTGCGAGGATGTCTGCTGCTTATGATAAACTTCTTGCTAGAGAGCAAAGTGGTAGAGATGGTGCAACAATCAGAGCACTTGGTAGTTTACTTGTATCATTTGAAAAAGTAAACTCCGAGATGAAAGTTATTCGGAGAGATATAAGAAGAGATTTACGAGAGAAAAGAAAATATCATACTGCAGAAACTAAGTTACTGAAAAAAGAAAAGGATGTATTAGAAAATTTACAAGCTTCAGTAACTAATTTTAGAAGAATACTTGGTACTGCTGCTTTTGCAATGGCAGGTCGGGACCTAATGGAGGGTGATTTTGGTAATGCAGGTGTTAATGCACTTGCTGGTACTGGTTTATTATTTCCAGAAATAAGAGATACTGTTATTACTGTTCTAGGTGGATTAGGACTTGGGAGAATGTTCTTTGGTGGTGGGAGAGGTGGTCCTACTGGTGGAGGACGAGTACCTATAACTGGTAGTACACCTAAAGGATTGCAAGGTTTATTATCTAAGATACCTAAGAGTGGAATGGGTAAATGGGGTGCTCTTGGATTGACTGCACTATCTCTTTTTACTTTACCTTCTTTATTAGGTGGAAGTGCTAATGCTCAACAAACTATAACTGCAGAAAGTAGGAGAGAAAGAGCAATTTCAGGTATTAATCCAGAAATAATAAATGAAAGAGATACTAATAGATTTTCTGATCAATTAAATAGATTTGATCAAATTTTAGCTGCTTTAACTGGTCAAAAAACTACGACTGGTAAGAAAGAAAATATTGGTGGCATGAAAAATATGCCCTCTCCTTCATTAGAATTGACTGAACAACAAAAGAAAGACCAAGCAAACGAAGGAAAGGTTAGAGGTAAAAATCAATGGTGGGATTGGCTTGATATGTTTCCTAATGCTATGGTTGATGAAGATAGTGATCAAGCTCTCACAGAAGATGATTATCAATATAAAGGTGGGAGACCTGGATGGCAAAGATTCCTTGATCCTTTTCAAATCTGGACTAAGGATAAAGAAGAGGATAATACTGGTTCTAGTTCAAAGACTAAACCTCTTACTGAAAAAGTTCCAACTGGTAAAAATCAATGGTGGGATTTTCTTGATTGGTTTCCGAATGCACCAGCAACTAAAGAAGAATTAAATCTTTCAAAGGAGACACAATTAACTAATATAGAATCTTTATATACCAAAGCAAATATTGAAAGATTAGAATCATTATCAAATGTTGATTTTGGTGGAAATATAGACTTTGTTAACTTAGGATCTGAGGACAACAGTTTTTCAACTCCTGTATCAACAAATATTGGTAATTTTGCTGCTGATTCCAAATCAATTTATGTGGATCCATCATATAAGAATAGTCCTTTAAAAACATCCTTCCGTAAGTATTATAATTCATCTAAGTTGATGGGAGATGACTAATGACAGTTGATGTTGCTAAAATCACTGCTATTGGTGAATCATTATCTCGTAATACCGCACTTCTTGGTACTGATGTAAGAAAGTCTATTCGAGTTGATACAATTTATAGAAGTCAAACTATTAAGACAAAGACTGCATTATTACGTACAAGAGAAATTACTTATAATAAACTTGCTGCTGGTTTGCGAACTAATCAAAGTGGAACTGGTGGTATAGGTGGTATAATTGAATGGTTAATTGGTGGAGAAGCTGCTAGACGTATTTTTAGAAAATTTAGACCTGGTGGTCGTGGTCCTGGTGGAGGAGGACGAATTACCTTTGGTAAAGGAAGTGGTGGACCAAAATTAGGAGGTGGATTAGGAGGTGGACTATTAAGAAAAGGTGGTCTTGGTAGATCTCTTAGTAAGGCAGGTTTGAAAAGGGTTCCTTTTCTTGACATTGCTTTTGGTGCAATGGAGTATGGTGATAGAAGAAATCAAGGTCAAACTCAAGGACAGGCAATAGGAGGTGCGTTAGCTCAAACTGGTGGTAGTATTGGTGGTGGACTTATAGGTCAAGCATTGATTCCTGTACCTGTTTTAGGATATGTTATAGGTAGTATGATTGGTAGTACTGTAACAACAACTATATTTGATAAGTTGACTGGAGCAGATAAGTTAAAATCTGGTGCTGAGGCTAGAAGAATTTTAGAAGAAGATAAATATGCGACAGAAAAGTCTCTGTTTGGTGCTTCTTTAGATAAATTTGATTCTACATTGGAGAGATTTGAACAAGCCACTCCAGTTTTGATGAAAACTTCTATGGTTACAAATTTTGAAAAAGAATTTCCTAGTTTATTAGATAAATTACCAACACCAAAACCACCAAATACAAATAAATGGGGTGCTGGAGAAATTGCACTTGATGTACTTTCAATTGGACTTATGGTACTAAGTCTTGCTGATAATGTTATTGGACTTTGGGGTGTTACTGAAGTACCAGCTGCAGCAAACTTAGTGATTAGACTTAGGAAATATCGTAGAGTATTAGAATTTTTTGGTTTGATGAAGAAAAGACATGGTAAGACTTATGTAAGACCAGAATCAAATAATAAAGTTGTTAATCCCAAGAATAGAGTTATTAATCCCAAAAAGAAAAAATATGGCACAAAGGAAAAGGTAAATGAAGCTCGAGACCAGGCAACAGTAGATTATCAAATAAAGGAAGGTGAATATAATTATAGTAAACTTGGTAAAGATATTCAACGACAATTACTTGAACAAGAGTTAGGGTTAAAACCAGGTACACTACAACCCAATTATGGAAGGGGTATCCAAGGAGATCTATTCGATACTCCTATTCCAAGAAACTACAACCCTAATGCGAAATTTAGTGATGGAGGATCAGGAACAGTAAATGCTCCAGAATCAGGTGCTAATATTACTATGACATTTCATGGAAAAGAGGATTTTGTTATTGTTCCAAGAGAGAATCAATTTACAAGATCTAGAGGAAGACCAAGAGTAAATACTATTGTAATAAATCGATCATCACCTGCTACTATGGGTAATCAATTATCTGGTAGTGGAGTGGTTCCAGTAACTAATTCAGAGGTTGCATTTGTACGTGCATCTCCCTTTGATACTGCAACTAAATATTACCAAATAGCATCTCATTCAAAATATACATGAGTAGTAGTCCAAAAGGTAGTCTAATAAAGAATTTTGGAATATTTAATCCCGAAGAATCTGGTAAACCAGGAAGTTTTGCGGATCAGGTTTCTTCTATTAATTATTATGAGGATGTTACAGACCCTAGTGTTCATATGACCATTGGGATATTAGATGCTGCTGGTAGATTTAATAAACTTCCTGTAAGAAGTGGTAGTAAGATTGATTTAGAACTTGAGAATGATGGTAAAACCTTAGAATTTAATGATAACACAGAACCATTATATATTAGTAATATTTTAAATTATATTCCAGAAGCAAAAAGAGAAAGTTATACTTTAGTTTTGGAAACAAAAAGTGCATTTAATAATATAATTTCAAGAGTATTTGAGAAGTATAGTGGTAAATTATCTAATCATGTTACAGAAATATTGAAAAACAAATTAGGAGTTCCTGATGATAGGATGAATATAGAAGATACATCTAATGATTATGATTTTTGTGGTGGATATCGTAAACCTTTGCATTGTTGTTCTTGGTTAGCACCAAAGTCTATTCCTAATAGTGGATCTAGTGATACAAAAGGTACTGCAGGGTATTTGTTTTATCAGACACAAGATGGATATGTTTTTAAAAGTATAGATTCTCTTTTTGAAGAGGTACAGGAAGATAAAGATAGTGTTCCTAAGTTTGAATATAAGATGGATAAATCAACTCTTGATCCTGGTGCTAATACTTTTACATTTAATTCTCAACCTGTTGTTAGTGATAATCATAATATAGTAGAGCAGTTATCAAGTGGTCAGTTTAGAACTGCAAATTATTATTATGATATTATAACTAGAAAACCTACATTTGTAGAGTATAGTTATACAGATAGTATTGCTACTGGTGCTCTACTTGGAGCAAAGGGTGGTTCTGCGGCAGCAGCTGCTGGTAGGGGGTTAGCATCTGGTGTAATGAAGGTGTCTGCTGAACTTGCAAATGTTCCAAAAACATTTAAAGACAATTATTCTAGGATAATGCTTTCTATTGTTGATAATGGATCTTTATCTGCTAAAGGAAATTTGAAAACACCTTCAGATCAGTTTCTTTATCAAGCACAAGCTAGTACAAGATATAGTTCTTTATATTCACAAAGTATTCATATTACAGTACCTTTAAATGTTGATTTGAGAGCAGGAATGATGATATACTTGAAATTACCAGAGATAAATAAGACGACTACAGATGGTCCTACATCTGGGTTTTATCTTGTTTCCAAATTATGTCATCAATTTGGTGGCGAAGGTGATGCTACTGGTCTATCATTAGTAAGAGACTCTTACCTAGAATTAACATGACTACTAAAGTTCCACAACATGATCTAAACCATGAGGTTTATATTGATCCAAAGGATCATAAAGAGCATGTCAATCATGGCATGATTGAATATTCTGAAGCAGATTTAGAGATGCATAATGATGCATTCCATGCTCACACAGAAGAGGAAGTGGAACCTAATGATGGTAAGATAAATGATTGGCACACACGTCATGAGGATCAGCACTTAGAAGTGTATTGTGATAATCATCCAGATTCATTAGAATGTAGAGTATATGACGATTAATGACTATAGAAGGAACCTTACCTAAGTCAGAATTTATTGGCAAAGATGGATATGAGTGGTTTATTGCTCAGGTAACCACTGATAAATCTTGGCGTGAGTATTCTTTGAAGCATGGATATAGGGCAAAAATTAGAATCTTAGGGCATCATCCAGCAGATGCTACTATACCTGATTCAGAGTTACCATGGGCTCATTTTTTAGTTTCACCTAATTTTGGTGCAGGTAATAATTTTGGAGGACAGTCTTTCGCACTTCAGGGTGGAGAGACTGTTTTTGGTTTCTTTCTTGATGGTGAAGATCGTCAACAACCTGTTGTTATGGGGGCATTTAATGCTGGTCCTCATGTTGGAAAACCAGTAGACTTTGGTACTGTTACTGCTGCAAATACTAGTTTTTTTGAAGCAATTAGTATTGATAAGAATACTGAATTTGGTAGTCATATTACACCTACAGGCAAGGAACATCCTAATAATACGGGTGGATTGACTGATGAGAATAATAAAGTTGATGGTGCAAAGGGTGGAAAAGTAGAAACTAATTTATCTAAACTTAATGATGAAGTTATAGAAGTAAGAGTAGCACAAAAATGTACTCTTCCTAATAATGCATTTTCTGATATAACCAAGGAAATGAAAGGATTTATGTCAATCCTTCAAAATCTTGAACAGACAGCAAATGGAGGATATATTGATAAAGTATTTAATAAAGTAATTCTCGCTTCAGAGTTTGATCAAATTGTAGATCAAGCTGCTAGTAAGATTACTGGAGGATTAGCTCTTACTACTAGGTTGGCAAGAAAAGAATTATTTGCTGGAATCAATAAAGTAGTTGATGAAAATCTTTCTTTTTTAGATCCTGATTATCTTATGAGAAAAATGGGTATAGAAGATGAGTTAGGAGCAATATCATGTTTGACTGAGAATCTTCTTGCTGGATTTAGTAAAACTGTTAAGGATTTACTAAAAGAAATGGCAGGTAAACTTGTTAATTTTCCTCTTTGTGCTGCTGAACAATTGATAAGTGGTTTATCATCAAAACTTACTGATCTGATTGATGGTGGTATTAGTGGTTCTTTAGGTGGTATTGGTAGTTTATCAGGTGGATCAATGCCAAACTTCGGTGATTCTTTTAGTAAAATATTAGGTCAACTTCAAACTGGTTTAGCATTATTGGAATGTGAACCTTCGGCTTGTGAACCAGATCCTACTGATTGGGCAATGAATTCTGGTCCTTCTCCTGTAAAGGGTTTGGATATGGGTAGAATAAAAAGTCTTTCAGGTGCTATAACTGCTTTGCCTGGAGGATTAGCAGGGAAGATATTTCCTGGTTTAGATTCAGTAAGTAATGCATTTGGTATTTTAGATTCAATTGATGGGTTAGCAGAAAATATGCAAAAAAGAATGCAGGACTTAGATATTTCTAATGCTGCATTTGGTATGGAACAGTTGGTTGGTGGTTGTGATCCTTTTACTAAAAAGTGTGGACCTCCTAGAGTTGAGATATTTGGTGGTGGTGGAATAGGTGCTTTTGGTAAAGCAATTATAAACAATACAGGAAGGATTGTTGGTGTTGATATGGAGAATCTTGGGGTTGGATATACTGAACCACCTTATGTAACTTTTATTGATGAATGTGATAATGGTGGAGGTGCTACTGGTAAAGCAATAATAGAAGATGGTCAAGTTGTACAAATTATAATGCAAGAAACTGGAGGAGGATACTTAGGACCAGAAAGTTCTTTATCTGATGAAGAAGGTATTGATGTAGTAGGTGTTATTGATGGTATAGATGTTATTGGTACTGGTACAGGATATTCTGAAGGTGATACTATAACTACTGATGATGGTCAATTATTAGAACCTGTTTTAGCTGGAGGAAGAATTATAGGTGCAACTCCAGTAAATGTTATAGTTGGTTTAAACGAGCTTCCAAAACTTCAAATAAATACATCAACTGGATTTGGTGCTATTATTAGACCTACAGTGAAATTTACTAAGGTATCAGAATTTGAAGATCCTATCGTACCTGAGACTAAAGTGATTAGAGTTATTGATTGTCCAAGGGGTTACTAATGTCAGCAACACAAGTACCACCAATAATTTGTGAGAACCCTGAAGACGGGTTTTTGAGGATTGGTGCTGAAAGAGATGATGTGCAGAGAAAGAGTCAATGTCAATTAGCTGCTGGATCTGGAGCAAGTCTCCGTGTATTTAAAGATGGTGGTTGGGAATTAAAATCAACTGCAAATTCAGAAGGTTCTAACCTTATTCAAAAAGGAACAGGACCACTCAATATAAAATCTGAGGGAAATGTACACATAGATTGTGCTGGTAGATTCTCTGTCAAGGCAAAAGAAATTGTCATGGAAGCTACTGATGCTAAGGAGGGTGATATAATATTAAGACCTGCTCACAACTTTAGGGCAGATGTGGGTAATCATGCTATAATAATGGCATCATCTGTTTCTATAGATGCAAAGGATAAGATTCTTTCACATACTGCAGGTATTCATTACATTGTAGGTTCTCATGTTAGACTACATGAACCAGTATCTAAATTGATACCTAGTGTTATGAATCTAACTATCAACAAATTATTAAAACAAATTAGGAATGAATAATGACAGGAATTCCCGACATCGATGTACATAAAATCTTCATTGGTAATGAAGAACCAAAAGATGATAGATCTCTTAATTATCTGAATGGTGATAGACCATATGAAGGTACATTAGCAGTTGCTGGACCTACTTACCTAGGTGGTCACAGTGGCAGTGGTAATGGAACAGTCAATAT
>MDSY01031376.1_pt1 | contig 13129 bp, 22 predicted proteins | sample 811131 | NCBI WGS metagenome assembly MDSY01 (sample SAMN05326643, study PRJNA326480) | marine metagenome | isolation source: seawater | place: Atlantic Ocean: South West | collected 2010
AATCAATGAGGCAACCGTCTTCATAGGCATCTGCACGGCTGCCTCTTCCGATATGTTGAGTGGTTTTTTACTCATAAATTACTTTGGTAAAGAAGCTGTTAACCATTGATGTGCTTTTTTAAATGGCCAACAAATAACTTTCCAAATCCATTTAATTATTTTTTTTACCATATTGTCCTCCTCTTTTAAAATTAATACACCATGTTCACAAGTGTAACAAAAACATCCAGGGAATCCTATACATTGATTAGTATTCATATACATACCAACGCCTTTACAATGACAAGGATGATTACAATTAATACAAGTTAACATTTCCATCTTCTCCTTGCTTGTCTTAAACGTGAATTCGGATCTTTTGCTGCTTTAGGAAATTTTTTCATTTGTCCTGCTGATCTTGCACAAAAACTTTTTCTACGTTTTGCATCTTTTGATCCAGGTTTTACTTTTCCAGTTACTGCAGTTTTAAGTTTAGAACCTGGGTTCATTCTTCGGTAAGCAGCAACACCTGCTTGTGTCATACCTGCACCAGATTTAGTTGATCTAAAATTTTTTTTATTTCTTGCAGGCATACCACCTTTACTTAATTTTGTTTTATAATCATCTCTATTTCTTTCTTTAATTAAGTCTTTGTGTTTTTTAGTTGGTGGTGCAATAAATCCAGGTTTCTTTTTTTTTGGAGGAGCTATAAATCCACCTTTTTTTAACCCTAATTCTTTTTTAAGCTCCTCTAATCTTTTTTGTTTTTTTGTGAAATTTTCTTCTAGTCTTTTTTCTTTATCTTTCTTTTTTTTCTTTTTAAATAATTTACTAAAGAAACCACCCTCACTCATGCCTGTAGATTTTTCCGCTGTATCTCTAACGACTTCAGGAAACTTTTTTGTCATGGGTGAAAATGTTGAAATGACTCCACCTATTGATTTTTTTGGAATTGCTTTACCCACACCTTTTATTTGAATACCTATTTTTCTCATTATCCTGTTATGCTTATTGTTGTACTACCTGAATTTGTTAAAACGACTGCAATACCTGATTTAAATAATACACCAGATCCTGGAAAATAAAAATCTAATCCTTCTGTACCAAATTTATATTCTATTAGTTTATTTCCAGATGCAATTGCACCTGTTGTTGTTACATCATGAAATGCAACGCTTCCATTAGAATGACCTTTAGTTTGTATACTAGTGATACGGGCACGACCCGTGTGCATCATAGCACCCGTGGTCGTGTCCTGTTGTAGAACCTTTTGGTCACTTATAAATGAAGCACCACCAGGCATTTATTATCCGTTTGTTGTAGTTAGATTAGGCCCAGAAAATTTATCTGTCAAAAGTGTATAAGCTGCAACGTTTGTTTTTGTTTTGCAGAAAATACCTTTTGGAAACAGAATGCCATCTTCCGGAAAATTAAAATTAATTACATCGCCTGTTGGAACATCTGCTTGAAATAAAGTTGTTCCTGCATTTGATGTTGTTGTTAATTCTAACACTCCTGCACCACCACCATCAGAGGCAATTATAATACCTCTAAGTCTTACAGGTGCTGCAATAATTGCAGTTACACCTGCTGCTGCATCGGATCTAGTGGCCTGTATGTCAGTTTTAGCTGCCATTTATCCTCCTATTAAGCGAGTGCTCTGTTTTGCAAATACTCAACTGTTAAAATACCAGCTCCGTTTCCAGAACCTGGAGATATGAAAACAATTGTTGTGTCTTCTGTTCCAGTATTTTTCCATTTAGTCTCATCACCTGTTGTAGCTGCAGCAACTCTGTGGTTACCCACAGTTCCTACAGTTAAACCATCAACAAATAAATCTGTGTCAGTGCTAATTCCAACATCAATAGTGTTTGTACCATTATCAAATGCTGTTGTTACTAAAACATAAATGTTTGTTATTTGTGATCCAGCTGGAATAATTATAGAAGTTGTTCCGAAAGCGTTAACTTCTGTTACTGGTGCTGATTGAGCCATTGATACAAAACCTGTGTTTGCACTAGCTCCTTCTCTTTTATCTCCGGCTTTTATCGGGCCCGAAAATGTTGTAGTTGCCATAATATCCTCCTGTATAGCGTTACATATGCAGTCTCTATACCGTCTGCCTAGCCAGTCTGCATAATTAATTTTTCTAGGTGTTTTTATTATACATAAAAAAAGGGGCAATGCATAGCACCGCCCCTTTTAAATTATAGATTGTTATCTATTAACTAGTTGGTAGATTTCCGTTACCAAATACACATCTTGGATCACTAAATCCAAATGAGTATCTTTCTCTAGCTTTAAATCTAACATTACCTGTATCGAAGTCACCTTCCATAGCTGTTTTGATTGGGCTTCTGACAAAATGTTTGAAACCATTAGGCACGTCAGTCATGATAAAGAATGAATCAGTATCCGTTAGGAAATTATTGATTACATATCCTTGTGGTAACATACCCATAGATCTCAATGCATTGATGTCATTGTCCGCAGTCGCAGTTCTTAGAGGAGATTTCATAAGTCTTTCAGCAGTAAATTGTAATTCTTTTGGAATTATCATTTTCTGTCCTTGAAGAGCTATTCTTAATCCTCTTTCATCTACGAAACCTGCTATATCAATCAAAGATTGCTCTAGTGATGTTTCGTTCAAATCAGCTGCTGTAGCCAATACGTTTGAGAATTGACCTCCAGATGCTAATGGGTGATTGTTCGCTATTAACGGAACACCATCTCCACCAGTAACTGCTGTAAACTGTGCTTGGTTAAGCACCTGTGCAGCTTTGATTTGTTTTGTGTTTGACATTGATCTTGCAAGAGCTCTTGTGTATCTCGATGCAAGTCTGTCATACAGGTTGTCCTCAATTGCTTCTTCAGTAATCGAGAAAGCTAATGCGATAGTGTCGTGTGTATATCTAGCAGTGAAAGATTCAGTTGCTTGATCAAATACTACACCAGCACCTTCTTGTTTTACTGGAGCACCAGCAAAACCAGTTAGCATTACTTCTTCCTCAAAAGCTCTGTCCGAAGTTTCTTGAGTGTAAATTTCAGTATGTTGATTTTCATACCGATTATATTCCAGGCCGAATAAAGCATTCAAACCTGGCTCTAGTTCTTTGACTAGTTGTGATCTTGATATCGCCATAGTTTATTACTCCTTATTAGATACCTGTTTGATGTCTATAGAAATGTCTGTTAATTCTAACAAGTATGTTAGCATTAGCACTTCCAGTGTCGCTGTTGTCAGGATCTTGCGAAATGTCCATTGCTTGAATCATGAATGAAGCATTTGTTCCTGAAACAGATACATCTAGTTGTACTTCAGATATTCCTGTTTTTGTATTGCCTGTAGCATTGCTCAATGAATAGTTCTTGAACAGATCTGCTTGTGCAAAAGTGTCGTCCGCATTAATCAAAAACACAGCGTCTGGATCATCCACTACAAATGCAGTTATATCACTTGCAGCAATACCTCCAGGGTATGAATTTGAAAAGGTTGGCTTTTGCGTTGTAGGATCTGTGTAGAAACATCCGTTGAAAACGCCCACAACATGATTTGAAGTATTGGCAGTGTGTCTTTCAATACCACCCGCAGTTACTGGTACTACCAGGTCACCTTGGAAAATTGCAGTAGCGTAACCACTTGCAATTTTATATCTGTTTTGAGCTCCAACTAAAGGCGTCCCATCTAGTTTTCTGAATGGTCTTAGACCAAACTTTTCTAGTTTATTTGCCATTATGTTTTTCTCCTATTAACATTTGTTATTAACCAACCTCAATGGTAGTTATAGCTAATTAATTGCCTTTACGACCACCACCAAAGGTTACTCTACTTTGACGATTAATATTAATCGGCATCGCAGGGTTCTGCTCCTTCATAAGGTCATTGTCCACAGCGTTTAATTGATCCTGAGTCATTCTTGCGAAATACTCAGAGCGTTGCTTCAAAACCTCTTCTGGTATCCTAGCCAGTACTAGGCCTCCAATTCCTATACACCCCTGATACTCTCCTTTAGCTATGACAGGGTATGCTTTTTCTGTAATCTCGTTCTTATACTCGTCCGCTCTTACAAATTCATAACCCTCTCTAAGTTTTTTAGATACATTTGATGTATCCTCAAAACCAGCTACCTCGGTTCTTATCCATCTATGAACAAAACCTTTAGGTGCAGCAGGTGCATCTAAACTGGATGGTAAAGTCCAACTTTTAACTCTAGTAGATTGCTCTCTAGAATTGGACTGGCGTGAAGTTCTGTCTATTTTATCTGTCATTTATCCTCCTTCACGAACTTAGCGTATTCCTCTAGTGGCACTCCTAATTTCTTAGCAATAGCTACCTGTGATTTAGTGAGTTTCACAGATCTGCGTCCTCCTTGTTTTCTAGAAACTCCAGCAACATTCTGGACGGGCTTGTTGTTGGTTTCAGTAGTTTCTTCATTGCCAAACTTACGAGGGAAATAATCCTTCATTCGTTTGTCAATTTCATTATAATAGTCATCTGTCTCTGCGTCAAACCCCTGCCCGACTAATTCATCGTGCAAAGTCATAGCAGCAGATGTCATTATACGATCGTTGCCAAACCACTCATTTTTTTCAGCCCAGGCTTGAGCTCTAGGACTAATTTTTTGTGGAGCTGCTTGTTCGTTTATTTGTTGATTTATTGTAGTTTCAGGCTTGTCTTCTTTCTTTTCCTTTTTAGCTTTTTCTTTTTCAGATAAAGAAATTCTGACTTTCTCCTTTTCTACAGCAAGTTTTGTTAAAGCATCATTGGCCTCCATGACTTTTTCTGTGTCCTGAAGATCAAGTGCGTCCTTTAACTGACGTTTAACTTTATCACGTTCTGCATCAATCCGAGCATCGTATTGTTTAAGATATTCCTCATCTGTACTTTGATATTTTGCATTAACGTCTTCATACTTAGTCTTTAGACCTTTTGCATATTCAAGTGCAGCTTTTTCTCTTCTCTCAGCCTCACGATATTTATAAGTTAATTCTTTAATTCTTTTTTGAGCATTATCACTAACTTTCGATAAATCATCCTTATCTTCTTTTTTATCTGCTTTAGTTTCTTGAAGAGTTTCTTCTTCTTGGATTTCATCTTTTTTAGTTTCTGCTTTTTCTTCTGAAGTAGTTTTTATATCCGTGTAACCTAAATCTACTTCTTCTTTTTTTATTTCACTCGGATGTTTATCTTCTACTTTATCATCAAGATCGATTTGTGTTTCTTGAACACCATCAAGATCTAAATCTACTTCTGGTTCTTTCTTGATTTCTTTTTGCTCTGCTTGTTCCATCTATCCTCCTAAAAATTAGTTGTTATGTGAGCAGGATCATTAATTGTTCCTATTATCTCATCATCATTTAGAATTCTTACTTCACCTATTTCTGTATTAAACCTGGAACCAGCATACTTTCCAAACATAACCCATTGACCTTCTTTACACCAAGGGCCTTCTGGAAATTTAGTTTCGTCTTTGTAAGCAAGAGGCCCAACCTTCATTACTAAAGCACAGACAGATGCCACAGTAATTTTTTCTTGTGTCTCATCCGCAAGATGTAAGCCACCTTTTGTTTTACTAGGTGGACTGTACGGTCTAACTAAAATTCTCCAACCAGTTGGATTCGGTAACTTGTCCAACATGTTTGAGATTTTTTCTTTTTCTGTAGGGATGTTAACTTTTTTATCAGTCTTCTTTATCTGTGACCCATCCGGTTTTACCAAGGTCGTCATATTCAATGTCCTCTTTGTTCAGCAGGTCTCGTATCACCTGAAGCAGTTCTTCTAATGAACTGAGTTGTCCACGACAGTAATTTAATTTTTCCATACTGTCAACACTGTAGATAAGTTGTTCTTTTTTAGTGTCAATGCTTTTTTGGACTTCTTTAATAATAATCTGAATAGTGTGTATATCCATTAGGATTACATACTATAAATTTCTTAAAACATCCAACTTTTCTTGAGCATTAGCTATTTTTTCTACTAGTTTATCCATTTCTTCCAAATGCTGTGGATGTTCACCAATACCAACAGAATTATTTAAATAGATATCTAGTGTAGCCTCAGCACCAGAAATTTCAGCTTTGTATTTATTTATTAATGCAGTAATTAATTTACTTTTTGCCATTACGCCAGATTTGAGTGCCCTTTATACCATAGACGCTCGCCACGACAAGAATCCAAAGATTCGTGAACCATGTCGGCAATGCTGAAAAATATTCAAAAAATAATTTTACCTTGTCCATTGCGGATGGATCTTCTGAAATGACTGCCCAAGCCAAAACCACTACGGGGGCCGAGAGAATCAAAAGTATGAATTCGTCCTTCCAGTCTGACTGACGGGCCTCTAAAAGTTTGCCCTGGTACTCTGCTTGTCCATCGGCCATTTTTTTAGCGTGCATGTGTTGTGCATCCGCCATAGCCATTTTTGTCTCTTGTCTTTTTTTATAAATGTGAGTCGCTGCATTGAGTCCTAATTTAAGTGCACTGAACCAAACCATAAATTTCTCCTTCTATAAGTGTTGATATATATAGCAAAATTTTTCGCTTGAATCAAATATGGGATATGATATAATTATCCCAACATAAAAAAATAACCCATAGGAGGATTTATGTTACATTGGAACCCTAGTCAGCTCAAAGAGCTGCGAGAGCGTGGTTATAAAATTAGAGTTTATGACTACGATCCTAGGTATAAGGAAAAAACTATTGAAGAACTTGAGGAGGAGCAAAATGAAAAGCACTCAAGCGATAGTTAGAAGGTTGAACATGGATGCAGCTTACGCTGAAGCCAATTCAACTTTACCTGATACACTACCCTATATTACAGTCGAAGAGGCACAAAGGGCCTACAAGAGACTTGTAAGAAAATTTGGTAAAGCAAAAGATGCAGCACCAAATACAACCTTCGATATGAGAGTAAGAAAACATGTTACTTACTCTTATAATAAAAATGGAGATGTAAAAAATAGAAAAGTACAGATCCATGTAAGAAGGTGTTGGATTTGTATTTCAGGTGACCCATCAACATTGCATCGTGGATGGAGAAGATTAATTCATGATGTGTCTCACAGGATCTGGAGATATAGAAGTCCAGGTCTACCGGATCATTGTACTTTGCATGCTGAGTTTGAAGCAAAACTTGTAAAGTATGTTAATGCATCTGGTTGGTTACAGGGATCTTTGAAAAGCAAACCAAAAAAAGTCCTGTCACAAGATGAGAAAAAAGAGAATAAGAAAAAGAATCTTATTGCTCTTATCAAAAGATGGGAAACAAAAAATAGGTTAACGCAAACCTATTTAAAAAAATACAAGCAGCGTTTAAAAAGAATGGTTGCTTAAAATTATTTGCTAGACCCTTCGGGGTCTAGCTCTTCAATTATATCTTTATATAATTTTTTTCTTCTATCACATAAGTAATCAATAATTTTTTCTAATACTTGAAAACCTTTTACACCTTTGGCTCGCCACTTGTATGTGTCATTCCAATGATCTTTTCTTTTTGCTTGGAAAGATACAGATCCGACTCTAAAGTATTCTTGAAACATCATGACCACCTCTTGATCACGCATTTCAACTTGTATTACAAACTCTTTACCTTTTTTAGATCCGCTTTTGTGTAAACCAAAATTACCTTCACCTTCAAATACACCTGCAAGAAAAATTAATTTACTTTGTACCGATAAATTTTTTACCTTTGATTTGGATACCACTGATACCTTTTATATCGCTTCGTACACCAACCTCTCTATGAGGACATCCACCTTCCTTTAGTTTGACTGGAGGAACTTGCGGGTTTGGGCCACGTAATGGTGGCGGCCCGGATGATACTCCACCAGATTTTCTATTTATGCTCATCTTTTCTTTTTCTTCTTAATGTAGGCTTGTAGTCCTTTTGGTAATTTAGCCATGCCACCTTTTTTAACAGCTATACCAAATTTTTTTTCGTTGATTTTTTTCTTCATTTTTTCCATCAACTCTCGTCTTCTTAATTCTTTAGTATTTTTTTCTTCCCTATCCATTACTTTGTTAAATACCTTAAATTCTTTGTCACCCTTTTTGCCTTTGATACCACCGCCTCTTTTCTTTTTGATTATTTTTCTCACTACTTACTCCTTTGTATATCTAGTTTTTCTTTTGCAACAGCAAGTCTATCTTCTTGAGCTTGCTCTTGCGATTGTAATTTCTCTAAGTCTATTGCAAGATCAGCTTCTTGTCTACGATCTAATCCTTGCTCTTTCATCTGTGCTTCTTGAGCCTTTCTTTGTAAGTCTAAGGCCCTTAAATCTATTTCTTGTTGTTTTAACTGGACTAATGGATCTTTGTTCATGTTACCTGCTGCTTTTTCTTGCATTGCTAATTGTTGAGTAAGCTCAGCAACTCTTTTTGCTACCATACCATCAAAAATAATTTTAAATTGTGGTGGATTAATTTGAGCAAGCTGTAATAATTTTGGATCTTGTTGCACCATTGCCTGTACTTCAGCCGTAGCTTTGAAACCAACGTGATCTGAAATGTGTGATTGTAACAATGCATAAACTTGTGGATTAATTTGAACCATTCTAGTTTGCATAAAAACAGAATGAGCTGCAATGTGTGCATCGTGGTCTTGATCTGGGAACGCTTGTAACAATTGCATCTTCAATGCCTCTGCATTTTCTCTTGCAGGATCCATTGGCTGTGGAATTTCAGGTGCTTTTAGTATTGCATCAATATTTTTTGTGCCTAAGGCCTCATAAACTCGTCTAAACGCTTCGTAAACGTTGTGTAATTGTGGTGCTGACTGAGCAATTTGTAATTGTGTCTGTGCAAGTGTAACTCTTTGGGCCATTGAGAAGATATTTGGGTCTGCTGCCGGCACAACATCCACTCTATCATCAAAATCTGTCATTTTTATCAATCTTTCACCGCCATAAACGTCATATGGGTACTGTGGTGGTAACGATTCCTTACAAATTCTTGCTAAAATTTTAAATTCTTGCTTCATTGCATAGTAACAACGCTTATGAATAGCACTCATTACCCGTGAACCACGCTCAAGTAGTGCAATTGTAGTGCCAACTGCACGATTTTGTGCATCATTTCCTAATTGTAAGTCCGCAATAGCAGCAAAACGCTGTCCTGCTTGCACAACAAAGCCTAAAAGATTGTATAAAGTTGCACTTGGCTCTGCAAATGGCAGTAATTGAAACTGATCTTTAATATTTCCACCCGGTGCATCAACATCTCGGAACTCTCCAGGCTGAATTGGCTGGTCATCGTCCCTTACTCTCATGCCTCTGGACTTAAATCCAGCCGGTAAATTTTTTAAAGTACCTGCATCTAACAATTGTCTTAATGCTTCGGTGGCCGTTCTTGTTAATCCACCAATCATGTGCAGTAAACCAAAACCATAAAAGCCTAAACCAGGTAAAAATTTGTAATGAACAAAGTATTCTATACGATTATACTTTGGATCATCCATTCTGTAGTTACGATAGATCGCTAAAATTTGATTTGTATTTTCTATTACTGTTACAACATAGGGAACTTTAATATTATTCTTAGATCCAGGAATAGAATTATCATATTCGGTAAGATCTAAATCAACGTGCATCTCTAAAACTGAGTACACGTAATCAGATCCAACATTTTTTATTCCTTCTAACTGTTCTAATTTTTTATCTGTGTCAGTGGACTTTTGTGTAGGCTCCATCAACTCAATATCAGAGTACATTCCTATTTCAATTTTTTTTAAGATTTCGTTTTTAGTCATTTGCATGACTTGAGTTATTCTCTCACAATCTTTTAAATCAGAAGCATAGTAAGGAACCACAAGATCAGTGGCAGGTATAAATTTAGAAACTGGTCTTTCTAATAATTCATCGTAATAAACTTTTTTAAAAGTTGAACCAGACAGTGGTAGGTAGAATAACATTTGATCAACATCGGTTGTGTACTCTTCCATTCTCTCCATTAGCAAATAGTTCATGTAATCTTTTACACGTACAGACTGCTGTTCTTTTTCTGGAGTAGGATTACCAAGTATGTGTGATCTTACAGGCCCATCGGACGGGAGTAATTCCTTGTAAGCCTGTGCTTGAAATTGTGTACACGCCTCACTTAACATTGGATGAGTTACACCTGAAGCACCTTTAAAAGGTCTGTTCATTGTATTATACTTAGTGCCTAATAAGTCTAGGCCCTTTGTATAAGTATCAGCCCAATCTTTTCTAGAGGATCTATCTTTTTCGAACTCACCAACTAAGTCGGAGGCTATTCTAGATAAAACGTCATCGTCCAATCTGTCTGCAAGGTTCTCTGCAAAATTAAACTCTGGTTCCTGTTCCGTGGACTCTTCTCCTTCTTCCGTTACTTCTACTTCAGCATCAACGGCATTCGGATCAAAATCCTGTTCCTCTTCGATCTCCAGATCTTCTGTATATGGTTCGTTTTTTTCTACGGCCACTGTTAACCTTATTTGTTTTTGTACTGGCCTTTTCTATTCATCTCCTGAATTTTTTTTGCTCCAGGATAATCTTTAGCTTTTCCTCTAAAACCTAATACAATTTTTTTTACACCTTTTTTATCTAATGCTCCACCTTTTCTTTTTTTAGCCAATGGGATCATTGGGCCTCTTTCAGGAAGATTTATTTTTGGTCTCTTCAATCTTTTTTTTAATTTTGATATAGCATCAGTAAGTGCACCTGGGTTACCAGCATCACGGCCACCGCCTCTACCATCTGGTCTAGCTTTTATTTTTCCTTTAGCATCTCCTCTTGGCATTCTTCTAGCAGGGCCACCTTCTTTGTAATTCATTTTCATCATGCCGCCACCCATTTTTTTAGCAACGCCACCCATCTTTTTACCAGTTAATAATTCTTTCTTTTTTTCAATTGCAGTTTTAGCCATTGTACCTAAACCACCAGGGCCACCTCCCATAGTAGATTTTTTCTTTTTACCTAAAAATTTTTTTGCAGCCATAGCACCACCAATTCCTATTAGTGCACCAACCACAGCTTTAATAGGTTTTACTTCTCCACCCATTCGCATACCTTTTTTAGTTCCACGTAAAATTTTGAAATCTTCTCCAGAAATTTTACCATCTTTATTTTTATCAAGTTTTTTTTGATTACCTTTAAGCATAATATTTGTACTCCCGTTCTATTTTAAAATCTTCAGCTTCATCCTGATAAGTTGTAACAAGACCGCCTTGTCGGTATCTTAGCATAGCTTGGGTCGTACTATCAACATAGTCATCATGTTGTCCATTAGGAAATGCTGCACACTCCTCAATAACTTCATGAGCCCAATTCTCATCCGGATACCACACCATACCACTTTCAAAAATTGGTGCAACTGCATTGGCTCTAGTAAATTTATCCCGGCCCTTAGCTGGCACATAATCTAATACAGGTATACCCATACGCCTTAGTTCCTGTATTAGTGGCTGTCCAGAGGCTTTTGCCTCAATAATAATGCTTTCAGGTTCCCAGTACTGGTGTAGTTCATATGTAAGATTTTTTAAATCAGGAAAGTCGTATCTACCTTTTTGAGCATCTAAAAGAATCAAATTATCCTCATAACCCTCATGTGGTTGAAACACTCCCCATACTGTAATCGCTGAATAGTCTGCAGTTTCTTTTTTACTAAATGCTGTATCGAGACTCATAATAACATGTCTAAGGTTCGGTAATTTTTCTGAGGGCCACTCTTGCCACCATTCACGTTTTAATATAGCCCCTTCCTCTGCAGTAGGATTTTGCATGTACTGTGCATTCCAATTTCTTACAGAGATAGATGCTTTGACTTTTTCTAATTCATCTAGGTTCCAATATTCAGGCCATACAGGATTCCCGCTTTCTAATATTGCAGGAAATTCTATAACATCCCACTTATCAGCTTTAGGTTCTTTTTGAGATTTTATGAGCCTTCCTGTTAAATCATCTGTGGCCCAACGTGTCATGACAAGAACTATTGATCCGCCAGGTTGTAAACGTTGTCTAGGCCCTGAGCTATACCAATCATAGGCACGTTCCATTGCACTGTCACTCATCGAGTCTTGTTCAGTGTGTGGATCATCGATAATAAGTAAGTCCGCCCCTCGTCCTGTGATAGAACCGCCAACCCCCGCTGCAAAGTATTCGCCACCATGATTTGTCTCCCAACGTCCTTTTGCCTTACTATCTTCTCGTAATTTTACATCACCAAAAACTTGTTTGTATTCTTTTGTGTCCATTAAGTTTCTAACCTTACTACCGAACCTTGATGCGAGTTCAGCGTTGTGTGATACCTGCATTATTTTTTTCTTTGGATACTTACCAATAAACCAAGCAGGAAATAAATAAGATGCAAATTCAGATTTTGTATGCCTAGGAGGCATGTTCACTATGAGCCTTCTTAATTTACCATCAGCAATGTCTGTAAATTGATTTGCAATAATTTGATGATGACCATACTTTTTAGGATCTCTAGTATCTCTACAAATAAAATCTGGCCACATTTCTTTTACAAAAATTAGAAAGTTATCCTGGCACAACTTTACATACTCTAGCTGCTTTTTTAATATTCGATCTCTTAATTCTTCATCTGTTAAAATCTTTAAATTACTCATGTGTATCCAACCATAACCTAGAATTTAATTTTGACAAGAATTCATCCTCTGCTTTATCATATAGTATTTTATATACTAACGTGTGTGTATAATCATTTTTAATCGCATGGTATCTGTGATTACCGTCTACCACTCTATTATTTTCATCTATAACTAATGGGCACAACAATCCATTTTTTTTAATATCAAAAATTAAGTCTTCAATTAATTCAGGATTGTTTAGCTTTTTCTCTGGGATAAGAGCCTCAATTTCAACTACTTTGGATAGCTTTTTAAATAATACTAATTTTGGTAATAAAATTTTCATATCGTTTACAATTATAGTACGTGTATATAAGTTACTATTACAGTGCTAGCGATTGTGTAACATTTTTTTTCTGTCCTGGTTTTTTTTCTAATTTTTTTAAATGCATTTTGCTTTTTTTATCGAGCCTTCTATACGATCCACGGGCCATTATTATTACTAACGATAATCGATAAGTTATCGTTAGTAATATTCCGGTAACAATTAGTTATCGGAAATTAATTTTATAAAGTTTTTACGTATTTCTGGCCAGGAACCA
>MDSY01107232.1_pt1 | contig 13127 bp, 9 predicted proteins | sample 811131 | NCBI WGS metagenome assembly MDSY01 (sample SAMN05326643, study PRJNA326480) | marine metagenome | isolation source: seawater | place: Atlantic Ocean: South West | collected 2010
AGTTGCTTCCCTTCAACGTATTCCATAATCAAATACAAGCCGTCTTTTCTTTCTTGAAAATCGGTTAACTTAACGATGTTCGGATGAGATAATTTCCATTGAGTTTTTGCCTCAGTTCTAAATCTTTTTCGAAAATCTTCATCATTAACTAGATTAGGATGTAAAGATTTTATAGCAACTTTGTTCTCCAAAACAGTGTGTTCGGCAAGATAAACATCTCCCATACCGCCTGAGGCAATCTTTTTAATTATTTTATAATTTTCGAGTTTAATCATAAAAATTATTTACATAGATACTTTTCGTTTATCTCTTTTTCCATTTACCTCTTTTATTATATTCTCCAAATTCTCTTTTTCCTGATGATTTAAAATACATTCTTCCTTTACCTTTTACATCTTTATTAAAATCACCCACAAAAACATCTCCATTTCTCCATGTATATTTACCTTTCCCAGTAAAATCAAGATTTACAAAATCTCCCTCATAAACATCTCCTGAATTTTTATAAGTATATTTTCCTTTTCCTGATTTTGCAGCATTTATGAAATCACCTTCATAGATATCTCCACTTTCTTTCCAAGTATATTTTCCTTTCCCTGTCCTTTGACTGTCTAAAAAATCACCTTCATAAATATTACCACTTTCTTTCCAAGTATATTTTCCTTTCCCTGTTATAACACCATTTATGAAATCTCCTTCATAGATATCTCCACTTTTTTTCCATGTATATTTAGCTTTTCCTGTCCTTTGACTGTTTAAAAAATCACCCACATAATTATTTCCTGATTCTTTCCAATAATATTTTCCTTTTCCTGTTCTTACTCCGTTTAAAAAAGCACCTTCATAAATATCTCCACTTTCTTTCCAAGTATATTTTCCTTTTCCTGTTCTTACATCATTTATGAAAGCACCTTCATAAATATCTCCATTGCTCCATGTATATTTACCTTTTCCTGTTTGATCTCCGTCAACCCAATATCCATCATAAATGTCCCCATCTGTCCAAGAATATTTGCCTTTTCCGTGTCTTAAATTATTTTTAAAGTTTCCAATATAAGTACCGTTATTGTATTCTTTAGTGTTTATTGAATTATTATTATTAAATCTATTATTACTGTTGTTAGTATTATTAACTCTTAGTTTTGCTAATCTTTCCTCCTCTAATTTTGCTAATCTTTCCTTCTCTAGTTTTGCTAATCTTTCATCTTCTATTTTGTCTAAACGATCTTGAACAAGCATATCTAATTTTTCTTGTTTAAGCTTTTCTTGAACTCTATTTTGTTCAATAAAAAAAGTAATAACAGCTGTTAAAAAAATTCCAGCAATTAAATAAACTATTAAAGAAGATTTTGTTTTATTATTCTTTTTATTAACTGTTTTTTTTGAAACCTCTAACGGGTTATTTGTACTATTAATTGGTTTTGATTTAATCTTTTTTGATACTACTTTCTTGTCAAAGCTTTTAATAAATTCTTCACAACTCTGATATCTATCCTCTTTCTTCTTTTGAGTTGCCTTATCAATAATTGCAACTAAATAATCACTAATTGGAGGGTAAATTTCTTTTGGATCAGGCAACGGCTCACTAACTATACTTAATTGGATTTTAAAAGTATTAGTCTGAGCACTGTAAGGAGCTTTTCCTACTGCCATTTGAAATAACACTACTCCTAAAGAATAAATGTCTGTAAGCTTATCTAATTTTTCAGCATTTACTTGTTCGGGACTCATATAAGAAACTGTTCCAACTTGAACTCCAGTTTTTGTTAATCCCTTGTCCTCATTACTTGACTTAGCAATACCAAAATCAATAATCTTTGCATTTCCCTCAGTTGTTATAAGTATGTTAGAAGGCTTAATATCTCTATGAATTAACCCTTTACTATGAGCATGTTGAATGGCTAATAAAATCTCTTTAAATAAAGGAATTAGCTTATGTGCTGGCACAGGACCAGTATCATCACGTATGTAGTAGTTTAATTGCTTCCCCTCAACGTATTCCATAATCAAATACAAACCGTCTTTTCTTTCTTGAAAATCGATTAACTTAACAATGTTAGGATGAGATAATTTAGACTGAGTTCTAGCTTCTGTTCTAAATCTCTTTCTAAAATCCTCATCATTAACAAGGTTAGAATGCAAAGACTTAATAGCTACCTTAGTCTCTAAAACAGTATGCACAGCAAGATATACATCTCCCATACCTCCTGAAGCGATCTTCTTAATGATTTTATAATTTTCTAGTTTGATCATCTAATAGTAATTGAGTCTTTCTTTTTTAAAGTATTAAAAATAAAGAATGTCATAAATATTACCATAATTGAAATAATAATAATATCTAATTTCAAGGTTCCAGTCAGTTCACCGAAAATATCTTTTTCACGATAACACTCATGGAATTGATTTAAAAGAAGTGTTAAACTATCCTTTTTAACTTTTATTACACCTCCAGAAAAATCAGGAAAATTTTCGACTATATTTTCTTGAATAATATTAAATCCCTCCACACCCCACCTGGAAAGAGTGAAATAACTAATAAACTCTACAATTCCATTACTTACTTTTGCAACTAATCCAGCAAGCATAATTTGAGGTAATAAAATTAGTGGAAGAATGGTCATTGCTCTTTCACTTGTTTTAACAAGAGAAGACAATAATAATCCTAGAAAAGTTGCTGAAACTGATAAAAAAACCATCCAGAAAAATAAATAAAGAGGACTATTTATATCAATCATTACATTCGGACCGTTGTAATTGATAGTCAGTATTAATATAAAGATAAAAGATTGTATAACTGAGAAGAATGATAAGACACTGATTTTAGAAAAAATATATGGATATATATACAAATTAAACATTCGTTCTCTTTTATAAATTGCCATTTCAGAAACTATTTCTCTAGCAGCATTTTGTGTTCCTAACCATATTGCTGAAATTGCTATCATAAACAATACTGCACTAGTAATCTGTTTAAAAATCAAACAAATTAAAATTGCAATTATAGGAGCCTGAATTAACATTAAAAGAGAATTTACTTTGTCATTTATTTTAATCGTAAAATATCTTCTTGTAAGCCAATAGAATTGTTCTAGCATTGAGGTTTCAGATGAAGATTTTGTAAAGGAAGAAGAGGAAGTTGTATTACTAAGAGGCCTTGGGTTTAAATACTTACTTATCCAACTTTTAGAACTTTTCCCAGAAATTTGAGAAAAAACAGAAACAGCTGTTTTCACATTAAAATAATCTTTATATTTTTTTGTATCTCCATGGTAAACCAAATTCCCACCCTCAGCCATAAAAATAACTTCGTCCATGTACTCTAAATCTTCTGGTTTATGTGTGACCATTAAAACAGTAGTTCCTTTTTCAGAAAGTTTTCTTAAAATCCCTAAAAAATCTTCGACAGTTTGAGGATCTAAAGGAGATGTAGGTTCGTCTAAAAACATAATTAATGGATCTGTCATTAATTCAACTGCAATTGAAACTCTTTTTCTTTGACCTCCACTAAGATTTGAAATAAGATTATTTTTTTTATCGAGAATATTTAAATCTGTTAGAACTTCATCAATTTTATTGTCAATATCTATATCAGAAATATTTTCAAGTCTAAGTTTTGCAGTATAAAAAAGAGATTGATTTACCGTCAATTCCTGATGAACAATATCATCCTGAGGAACATATCCTATCTGTGTTTTCAGATATTGCCAGTTTTTTGATAGCTCTTGATTAAATAAATAAACTTTACCTTTTGTTGGTGGTGAATCTCCATTTAACGATTTGAGTAAAGTCGATTTTCCGCAACCAGATGGGCCCATAATAGCAATAATGGATTTTGATGGAATAGATAAATCCATTTTCTTTAAAGCTGATACACCGTTCAAATAAGTCTTTTCAATTCCTAATGCAGTAATTGCCAACTCTTCGTTTAAATTTTTAACCTGGCCACTTAACGATAACTGAAATCTTCCAATAAGAATTTTATCATGAATACTTAACTTTGTAATTCCTCTAATTTTTCTACCATTTACAAACGTACCATTTGTTGAATTTAAATCTTCAATAAAATAAACATTATCGTCAGGACTTTTGGTAGATTTAGACTTAGATATTGAAGCATGTTGCTTACTAATTGTATTGTAATTTAAAACAATATCACAACCAGAATCTCTTCCTAAGAGAATACATTTTTTTGACTTTAATTTATTAATTAAATCGTAATTTTCACCAGTAACATGATTTAAATCAGGTTTTTCTACTACAATTAATACATCATTCAAACCTGCTAGTTGTAATTTATCCTTATGTTGAAGAATTTTATTTTCTTCAATTTTAATTCCGTTTAAAAAAGTACCATTAGTACTACCTAGGTCTTGAACATTTAGATTTCCATTATCATCATAAATAATTTGTAAATGATTTCTTGAAATTCGATTGTTATCAAGTTTGATTTGAGATTCATTTCCACTTCCAACAACTAAGCAATTATGGTAACCACTTTTAACAGCTACTTTTTTAAATAGCTTGTTATTTTGATAAAAATAAAGTTTAAATCCTATATCACTCATTTTATTTTAATATCTAGAGTTCTTGGGTTATAATCTATCCTTTTTTTAATTGAAAATGGAAACTCCATTTTATTAAATTCAATTGTAGAACTAACTTCAATAAAAAATGAATTTTTATTGCCAATTGTATTAGAAAGGAGAGCTGAACCCATCTGAAAAACATTAGCCTTTAATTCCGATTCAAATTCATTTATTGAATTAGAACGTACTTTAAAATTATTTTTAATCTTTGAACGCCCTATAATTTCTTTATAATTTTTTGTTTTAAACAACTTAATATCTAAAGTTTTTACAGTACATTCCATCGTCGATTTGTTTTCTAAATTAAAAATCATCTCAAGAAAAATATTTTTAATATTTAGTTTTTTAATTTTTACATCCTTGATTTGAATCTTAATATCTTTTATTAAACGATCTGTAAAAACTTTAATAAAATCATCAGGATATATTTTATAATCAAAATCAAAATAAAATTTCTTTGGAATGAACGAAATATTCGTTGAACCTAATATTTTTAATGCAATAGAATCTTTTAGACTCGATAAAGATTTGAATTTATTTTTGTTTATTATTAAAGTTGAATTTATGTAAGAATTATTTTTTTTATTTAATATTAAACCATTAACAACATCTCCTTTTCCAATAAACACACTATCTAAATACAGGTTAAATGAAACATTTTTTGTAGAAACTGAAAAGCTATTTGGATTATAAACATTTATTTGAGAATTAATAAAAAGAGACTCAGAATCTTCTTTAATAATTTCTACATTGCTAATTGAAATTATTTTTGGAGACTTAATAGCTGAACAAGAAAATGTAACTACCAATATTACAAAGAGGATTATAAAAACAGCTTTTGACTTTCTCATATTAATCACAGTTTAAATTATAGTTAGTTTTTAAATGGTTTTTTAAACAACTAACCCTGTTTTGAGAATAAGGATGTGATCTAAAAAGATTGTCTATTATATTAAAATCGTTCTCATTTTCACTAAATCTTTTTAATAAATCAATTGAAGCGCATTTATCATAGCTTAAAGAAAACATAAGATCTAATCCAAACATATCTGCTTCAGATTCTTGTTTTTGATTAAAACTAGCTGAAAATAGATCTTCTACAAAGAGGACTAATTCTCCAATAATCCCGGCGTCTTTTGAAGCCTTTTGTTTTTTTAAAGCTAAAACGGAATGACCTAGCTCGTTATGAGCAATTTCGTGAGAAATTAAGGCAGCAATTTCTGAATCACTATTACAAAAATCATACATTCCTTTATGAAATATAATATTTCCTCCAATGGTAAATACATTTTTAACATTGTCATCAACTAGAAACATCTTATATGTTACTCCTCTGGGTTCAGCTAGTAAAGGGATTAAATCCTTCATGATTCTATCAAGTTTTAGATATTCTGCTCCTGTTGTTATAAAATTCTTTTCTTTTTTAATGGATTCAACATATTCATCTCCCTGTTTCTTTTCTTCATTAATTGAAATTTTAATATCGTTGAGTAAAGTATTTTGAACATTTCTAGTAATTTCTCCAAATTCTAATATCAATTCACCAGTTCCCTCATCATTTTGATTTGATAAACAAGTAAAATCATATACTAAATCAGTTCTCTGCTTAACTACATTCGTTATTAAATTATTAATTTTATTAGTTTCTTCTTCTTTAGTAATCTCCACAATATCATTTTCATTAGACAGATTAGGATTGTTAATTTCGTTAACACTATTATTCTCAGACAACTCAATTCTATCTTTATCTATTTTTTCTTTAATAGTATTTTGAGAATTATTATAAAACAGTAATACACTCAAAGTAAATAAGGTAATTAAGGCAATTATTATTATGTAAAAAACTTGTTTAAAACTAGATTTTTTTTCAACAGCCTGTTTAGGTTTAACATTTTCAATACTTGAAGCTAAAGAGATATTCTTTTTTAAATCATTATTTTCATATAACTTGATTGCATTTAAAAGATTTTCTTTAGAAAACGAAATACTTCCTAGTCTTATTTTGTCTTGGTTTTTTAATTTACAAGGAGACTCTATTTTTTTATTATTAACAAAAACTCCATTTTTAGATGATAAATCAATTATAGTTAAATCAATATTTTTATCAACAAATATTTGAGCATGAGATTGAGAAATAGAATCATCTATTATAAAAATCTCATTATTAATTTTATCTCGACCTATATGATAAAGTTTTTCCATAAATATTTAATTACTTAAAAAAATCATTCGCGTTTATTTTTTGAGATTCTACATCACCATTAGGGACATTGTATAGTGTAATTGTCCAACTTTCATATGTGTAACCAACTTCCATCCAATCTTTTCTGTCCTTTGTTTTAGTAAAGCTAGAATTAGATCGAAATCCACCCATGTAATTTGACCCAACTTTTAAATTTGGTGACCAATCATTTCCTGAAAACCACTCAAGATAATAGGTTCCGTTAGGAACTCCTGTCATTTCAAAATTAGCTCCCTTACGTACATATTCATTTCTTATTTTCTTTTTACTGTAAGCGTTAACAAGAAGAACAACAGCATCCGAGGCATTAGAGTTTTTTACAATAAAAGAATTAGTAGTATTACCATAAAAACCTTTACCAAAATACTTGTCGTATGGAGAATAGCCGTTTTTAGGTCTCGGATACACTTTATTTCTTTCAACTAATTTTGCAGCTGCTACTTCTTTTTTTCTAGCTTCTTCTGCAACCGCAACTCTTTTAGCTTCTTCTGCAGCTGCAACTCTATTAGTCTCTTCTTCAATTTCAACCTCTGAAATCGGATTGTTTTCTAAGTTATTAGATTGATTTTTTATGTAATAAATAGCTGCAAATAAGACCGAAGTAATTAAAATTATTAAAATTATCCATTTTGATTTATTTGATGAACTTTCTAATTCTATATTAGTGTTAGGATCTTCTAGTTGAGAATTTAATGGTTCCAATTCACTTGATTCTAATTTTGGTATTTTTAAAAACTCTTTCCAATTAACTAAAGAATTTCCAGCACGAACAATATCAAATCTTGATAACATTACTGGTCCTGAAATTTTATTGTTATTTACAAAGGTTCCATTTGTAGAATTTAAATCTGTAAGAAATCTATTACCATCATCATCTACAAAAATTTGACAATGATTTCTAGAGACCGTAGGGTCATTTTCAAAACATATATCGTTGGATTTTTCCTTACCGATTTTTATTATTCGCATTATATTTTTTCTAATTGTTTAATATTAAAAAGAAAATCCTCACAAGATTGGAATCTATCGTCTGGATGCTTTTCAGTCGCTTTATCAATAATTGCTTGAAATCTATTATCAACACCAGGATAAATTTCTGATGTTTTCGTTAAAGACGAATAGTATATACTAGTAAACAACTCTTCCATTGACTTACAGTAAGAAAAAGGTCTTGAGCCAGTTATCATTTGAAAAAGTAAAACTCCTAAAGAATATATGTCTGTTCTTTTATCTAACTCTTGTGATATATCTATTTGTTCAGGTGCCATATACATAGGACTACCCATTACTTTATCTCCTCTTTTTTCATTATTTCCTTGAGAAATACCATAATCAATAATCTTTACACTTCCATTTTTTGTAATTATAATATTTCCAGGTTTTATATCTAAATGTAAAATACCATTATATCCTGAAATAGGTATGTTTTTATTATGAGCATATCCAATTGCAGATAAAACTTCCTTTATAATTTTTATTGCTCTTTTGGTAGGGATTGGTCCAGTAACATTATTAATATAATCATCTAAAGTTTGACCTTCAACAAATTCTTGAACAAGATGAGGTTTTCCATTTTTCAATATAAAATTTTTTAATGAAACAATGTTAGGGTGTTTTAACATTAAATAAATATTTGCTTCAACTTTAAATTTTTCTAACACTTCCTTATCATCTAAATGAAAATCAAATAAGGTTTTTATGGCTACTAAAAATCCAGAATGTCTGTCAACAGCTAAATTTACAACTCCAGTTCCTCCAGAACCTAACTCTTTAATAAACTCATATTGTGATCCTAATTTTGGAAACATTATTTAATTTATTTTCTTTAATACATATATTTGATTTCTAATTTCACTGTTACACTCTGAAAATCTAGTAAATAAAGCTTTATTATTGAAAGTTTTCTTAGTAAAAAAAACTTTATAAGGAATATCTTCTTTTTTTAAAGTGTTTTCTTTTTCATTTGACAACTCATAACCTTTATCTTTAAAAGAATTAATTTCTTTTTTTTCTTTCAAATATATTTGGTTTATTTCCTTATCATCTTGTTTGTATGCATACATAACCCCTTTTCCGTAATGTGATTGCTTTTCAGTTCCACAATTATTTAAATCCCACAAATAACGTTTAAACTGTATGTAATCTTTTTTTTCTATGGAAATTCTGTTTTCAAGTTCTATCTTTTGTTTTTTTAATTCTTCATATTTATTATTAACAATAGAAATGTTATTTCCCTCAAAAGAATCATTTAACTCTTTTATTTCAATTTTAACATAATCCTCATATACTTTATTTATTTTAATAATTTTTTCTAATTCATTAAGGATTTTTTTACCTTTTTCAATTGCTGCATTAATTATATTAGATTGATTCTGATCATAGTTCAACTCTATTTTATTCCATTTAGAATCTAAAACATCCATTTCTTGTTTTAAATTATCTGTTTTTTTATTTTTAACAGATTTTTTTAATGCATTAAAAGCAATATCAAAGTTTATAAACGATACCCCACCCTTTTTACCTTTAAAATTTTGTGTTTTAGTGTCAATTATTTTTATAAAATCTTTTGCCTCTTTTAAGAGAATTTTTATTGAATTACTCTTCGATTTTCTTTTTTTCTCCTCAATTCTAGCTTTTGCTATAGAATCTAATCTTTTACTTTCAGCTGCTTCTGCTTTTGCTATGGCAGCTGACCTTTTTCTTTCAGTTGCTTCAGCTCTTGCATTTGATTCTGATTTTGCTATTACAGAATATTCTTCTTTTTCAACGTCATTGTAGTTTTCTTGGGAATTTTTAATTATTTGAGCAGAACTACTATTATCTGATGAATCGATATTTATACTATCTTTTACAGATATAATTTTATTTTCTTCTTTTAAATTTCCTGAAGAATCTGAATTATTACTTTGATTAATTTCTAGGAAATCACGTGAAACCAAATAAACACCTAATATTACCAACAGTATAAATGACAGAATATAATACTTATACCTATTTAATATATAAACTAGATTACGGTCTTTTTTAAAAGTAGAAGCATCAAAAACTTGAGTTTGCGACAGATTTGAATTATTAGTATTTGTTTGATCTTTAAATACAGTTTTTAAATGAGGACTATTAACCACTTCAATAATATCAACAGAAATATTATCGTTCCCACCTGCATTTAATGCTAATTGAATCAGTTCTTCAACTGCACCAAATCCTTTTTCTTTATTTATTGTATTTAAAATTGTTGGGTCATTTACCAATCCACAAAGTCCATCTGAACACATTAAAAATTTATCTCCATTTTTAACTATTAGAGGCTTTTCAGAAACTTCTACTTCAACTTCAATTGAAATACCTAAGGCTCTGGTTAGCTCGTTTTTTCTTGGGTGAGTTTCCATTTCAGAATCAGATAATTGTCCAGCATCCACTAATTTCTGAACAAAAGAATGATCTTTTGTTATTCTATATAATAAACTATCAGTATTTAAATATATTCTACTGTCTCCTACATGCGCTATGTAAATATTATCATTCTTTTGCAAAAGTGCGGTACAAGTTGTACCCATACCTTTAAGTTCGGGATTATCTTGTGAAAGAATATAGATTTGTTCATTTGCAAATGAAATTGCCTTCTCAAGAGCTAAAATAGGATTCGGATGTGTTTCATTCTTAAAATATTCCAGAATACATTCTACAGCTTTTTTTGATGCAGTAGCACCACCAACATGTCCACCCATTCCATCACAAACAACAAAAACATCTCCGTTGCCGTTAGTTTGCTGGTTAGTTAAAGAACCAATATGATCTTCATTTGCTTTTCTTACTAAGCCTACAACTGTTTTTGAAAAATGTTTTAATTCCATATGTTAATTATTCGTAAAATGTAAAACTTAAATCAGCTATTTCAATAATATCTGCATGCTTTATAACAGATTCGTTGATTTTTCTACCATTCAGTTTAATACCATTAGTACTAGCATTGTCTTTAACTTTGTATTGATTATTCTTAAATACAATATAAAAATGATTTCTTGAGATATTATTATTTGCAATGCATATATTGTTAGTCCCCTTATCTCTTCCAATTTTAATTATAGGATTATTTATTTCAAACTGTAAAGAAGATTTTGAATCTGAAAATTTTAAAATTGGAAAACTACCTGTAGATAGCATTTGTTTTATTAATGCTTTTTCATTAATTCTTCTTAAGTCCTCTGCCTCTTGAATTTTAATCTCTTCTTGTTGATTTTTAATTTTTAGTAATTCCTCTTTTTGAGCTAAAATACTAGCTTCCTGCTCGTCTTCTTTTTGTTTTTTAAGTTTGATTTCATTTAACTTATTTAACTTATTTAATTTCTTTTTTTTCAACAAATAGTAAATAATAATACATAAAATTATAATTAAAATTAAAGACACGATAACTGCCCTTACAAAGTTTATTTGAAATTGTGCAATTAACCAATTGCCAGGTGCTTTGTAGCTGAGTTTTAGTATATTGTTATTGTTGTTAATTTTAATTTGAACAAAATGATTCTTACCATCTCTAACACTATCGTTTACTTTTAGCACGATATTATAATCTAATCCCAAAGATCTTTCTACTACATTATTAAGTATAGTTTCAATAGAAACACTTGACTCTATTCTTTTTTCTACATTAACCCTATTCATATCGCCTCCTTTAGGATTTAAAACCTTACTTATTCCATAAGTTTTTTCTGATAATGTTGGATCAGCAAATTGATGATAACGAGATCTATTGTATTTTATAGTATTAATAACTATATCTTTTTCAATTGCCAATGATACAGCGTTACTAGAAAGATTATCTATTTTTGAATTATTCCTTTCTTCGGAAAGAAGAAGTATTGATTTAGGTAAGTCAGTATTTAAATCCTCGAGCTCTGATATTGCTTGAATAATTGCACCATAAATATCAGAAACAGGTTTATTTGTAAAATCATTAGTTTTAGTTCTATGATTTTCCAAATCATTTTTTAGAATAGAAATATCATCTGTAAATGTTTTATTAACATCATTTAGAATATTTGTTTTCCCATCTTTCAATGAAAATGTAACAATCTTAAATTTATCTCCTTTATTAACTACTTTTTCTAAAACCTCTATTATTGAGCTTCTAAAAGTAAGATTTTGTTCCTTTCTTGACTCATGAACCAAAGATTCTAATAATATTAAAACACTCTTATTACTTTTTGAATAATCAATTGAATCTTCAGAAACTCTGTAAATAGTTACTGAATCAGATTGAATTGTTTTTCCTTCAATTAATTCGCTAAAATTAAAAGAACTTGAAGTTAAAAGATTGGGGTTTCTATTGTTTACAGAAAATTCAATTTCAGGAAAATTTGAAACATCTGCACTATCTACTATTTTAACTTGAGAGAAAAGAGCACAAGTAATTAACAGAAAACAAAATGAATATATATATTTCATTTTTTTTAAATTTTAAAAGCTGTTTTAAAAAGTAAGTTTGTATCTCCAATTTTTATTTCATCTCCGTCATTAAGATCATAAGTATTTCTAGGCACAAGTTCTTCGCCATTTAAAAACGTGCCATTTGTAGACAATTCATCTGTTAAAATAAACTTATTCTTTTTGTACAGAATTAATCCATGCAAAGAAGACACTTGAGGATCTTGAACTGTGATATCATTAGAAGATTTACTTCCTATGGTATTTCTTCCTTCAAATAATTTAAAATCAACACCAAAATCTTCAATATCAAAAGAAACCAACCACCCTCTTAATTTTCGTCTTTGAGAACTATTGGATTTAGAATTTTCTTGATCTGTTACAGGTCTTCCGATTGTAGTTTTATTTGGATCAAATGTTTCATTGTTTGATTTTGAACTTGATGAGGAGGATACCCCACCAAAAACTTGTGTTTTATCAGTTGCAACATCAATTGTTTGATCATTGTTTGAACCACCTAACAGTTCTGTTTTTTCTTCGGAATCAGAGGAGTTGTTTTTAGGACAATAATTACATTCCGATAATGAATCATTATAAAAATGTCCTTGTTCACATTGTTTAAATCCTTTCATAATATTTTATTTTAATTTTTTTTACTATTAATAATTTAAAATTTTCACTTATGTTTAAATTTTTTCAACACTTTAGTAATTAGTCAGTTACAATATAAAAAAAATAAAATTCAATTTTATTATTAATAATTAATAATAAAATAAATTTTTATTGAGTTTTAAAGGAATAAATCGTTGAAAAACTACTATTTGTTCCGTCTGATGTTTTTATCCTACAAAAATAAGTAGCTCCTTTATTTAGAA
>MDSY01091192.1_pt1 | contig 13124 bp, 10 predicted proteins | sample 811131 | NCBI WGS metagenome assembly MDSY01 (sample SAMN05326643, study PRJNA326480) | marine metagenome | isolation source: seawater | place: Atlantic Ocean: South West | collected 2010
AACGGTCTCGATATTGCTGCAGAGATTGTAAACAATGTAATTACAAGTCCTTTTTTATCTGCACCCCCTAGACTTGAAATAAAATCATTGAGCTCTGGAAGAATTAAATTAAAACTCGTCATGAAAAAAAACATGGAAATGGTCAGTAGCCAAAAGTTTTTCCCGTATTTTAATTTCATTGTGTAAATGTAAAGTAATATTGTAAAGAGAACATCTATTTTAGTTCTTTGTTTAATGTTTATGAAACATTCTATTTTTTACCTTTTCCTGTTTGTTTTTATATCTTGTGAGGCTCAAAATTCTTCAGAAGAGAATTCTTTTAATGGCCGGATACTGCCCGAAAATGTTTGTCGTGTTGTAAAGAATGGTGGTACTGAAAGACCATTTACCGGTGAGTTCTGGGACCACAAAGCAGAAGGTACATATATCTGCGTGGCTTGTGATAATCCACTTTTCTCAAGTAAAGATAAGTATAAGTCGGGTTCCGGATGGCCTAGCTATTACGATGTTTTGAATGAAGGAAAGGTAAAAAAAGTAGATGATTTAAGTTTTGGAATGAGACGAATTGAAATCCAATGTGCAGAATGTGAGGCCCATTTGGGCCATTTATTTAATGATGGTCCGAAACCTACAGGAATGCGGTATTGTGTAAATTCTGCATCTTTAAAATTTATTCCTAAAAATCAATGAGTAGAATATCAATTGCAACATTTGGAGCAGGCTGTTTCTGGTGCACCGAAGCCTGTTTTGATGAACTCAATGGAGTTCATGAGGTTGTGCCAGGTTTTTCCGGTGGGAAACGTGAAAACCCGAGCTATGAGCAGGTCTGCTCTGGTGCTACGGGTCATGCTGAAGTAGCGCAAATTACATTTGACGAGGATGTGATTTCATTCCAAGAATTATTACGAGTGTTTTGGTTTATACATGATCCAACCCAACTCAATAGGCAAGGGAATGATATTGGAACCCATTATAGAAGTGTGGTTTTTTATCATAATGAAGGCCAAGCTGAATTGGCGAAAAACATTAAATCAAGCTTGACTGAGCAAAACGTGTGGGATGCGCCTATTGTTACTGAAATATCGCCTTTTGACCGCTTTTATGCCGCTGAAAATTACCACAAGGATTATTTGAAAAATAATCCAACTAATATGTATTGTCAGGCGGTAGTTCGTCCTAAAATAGAAAAGTTTAAGCTTGTCTTTGCTGAACTATTAAAATAGAGCTATGCCTCCGGAGCAAGCCGAAGTACGATTCCGTCGATTGACTCGTTTAATTGTATCTGGCAACCTAAACGGCTTTCATTCTTTACGAAGAATGCTTGGTCTAGCATATCCAATTCATCATCGCTTTGTTCAGGTAGGGGAGTGTCAGACTCTAAATAGCATTGACATGTTGCACACATAGCCATACCACCGCATTCTCCTAAAACAGGGAGTTCATAGGCTCTGCACAACTCCATAATATTCATACTCATATCAGTCGGACCTCTAAGGACGTGTTCTTTATTCTCTCTATCAATAATATGCACCTTAATCGTATTGTCTTCCATGACTAATTATAAATCGTGACGATACTATTTCCGTTGAAATTGCAAGCATACTGCATTAAACCGTATTGTGACCCATTGATTGGGCTACCGTCATAAAGTGAAAATGTCGCACCGCTACAAGAGTCTTTAAGTATTAAGAAATTATCTGTATCGGGATAGAGTGGTTCTTCACATTCTGCGTTTGGATCAGCAGGTGAATGCCGATCAAAAGCAATAAATTCATCTAGAGACCTTCTGTACACAATAATTCCGCGTGACCCTCCAATTACGTAGGCATATCCGCCAACTCCTGCCAGTGCATAATAGCTTGGGAGGTTTAGGTCAATACTTTGGTTAAAAGGGACATAGGGTACAGGGTGGGTGTTTTGCTTGCCGCAGGAGCCACTCACTAAGAATAGGGAGATTACGAATAAGATTTGTAATTTCATTACTCAAAGATACCCAAACTTGAGGAGAGTTTTTCCGATACTGCTTGTTATTTTTCTAAGTTCAATTTGTCTTGGATGTGCTTCGAATGCAAATACTTCCGCTCAAATGGACCCTAAACTAACCAAAAAAATTTTACGTCAAGAGCGAAAAAGAGAGCGATCGAAAAAGAAGTATTTTGAGAAAAAATTCAAAATGCATCGAAAAAACCAAAGCAGGGGGAATAGAAAAATACTGCGTAAAAGTGATCGTAAACTTAAGCGGCACAAAAGGAAGCAACGAAGAATAATTCAATAAAAACAGGGCCTTAAATCATTCTATTTTCTTGAATATCGGTATGAACTTTTTATTCTTTTTTGTCTTCACGGTTATTGATGGTCCTTTTGGAAGACGTTGACTCTTCCATTTTTCAAAAACATACCCTTCATCCGGAACGGCCTCAATGTGGATAGGAATATTTTCGATGTACTTTCCTGTCCAAAAGGGATCTTTTATTTCTATTGAATTGATTTTAACATGTCCCATATTGATATTATGTTCAACTTGAATATCTGATATTCCGTTCTCAAGTTCGAAGTAGTCAATGATATGCTCTCTAATAAACTTAGGTCTTTGTATCGCATAGTCTTTGATCCATTTTATACGTTCTCCTTTTTGTATATAAAGCATAGAGTCTTGCCATCGTTCCCTGTCTCGCATGACTTCAATTTCTATTCTACTCGTGATTTGATTCACCAATGATGTAACATTTTCCGCTTTAAACCCTGTATTTAGGTAGTCACACATTCTATTGATCCACTGGTTTCTAAAGGTTTGGTTTTTCATCAGTCTTTCAAAGAGAAAAACCTTCCCTCTATCTAGGTAGTAATTCAAAGACTCTTCATCAGCTTTATACCAAGAATCTTGATCATAGCTTATCCATCTCCATTTTGAACCTTCCGTTTTTGACTTCCAGTAGCGAATATTCACGGAAATATCTCGGGCTCCGCAATAAGTTTCATTAACCCAATAATCAATATAGCTATCAATGTTGACTTGGTTGGATATTTTATTATAGATAGAATCTGTTGTAATATTATTTTGAGCGATATAGAAAATCATTTGGTCATATTCACTGATATTACCCGATACTACCTTTGCATCGCTTGAGGTCAATATATCTACCTCTTTTTCCCCATGATTGTTATAAATAAAATCTTTTCCTTTTCGTTCCATTAGGTTATATAGTCCCCAATACTGGCCATTTAGATAAACTGAAACAGGTTCATAGGCTTGCATATCCACTTGTCCATTCATTTGTCTATTCACTTCATATAAAAGCTCATTTTTGAAGCGTTCTCCGACCCAAAGGTCTGATACATTTCTCCCTGAGGTTGCATCGGCACGCACCCAAAGTCCGCCAAAATTGTCAATCTTCTTATCTTTAAACAATCGATAATTGAATCGTTCTCCTTGACCATCCTCATTGGTTGCAAAAAAAGAAAATGATTTTTTAGGTTGTCTGCGACTTGTTTTCCCTGCGATTCTGGTAGTTGCTGATTTTGAAATCGCAAGCTTGAAAGTTCCATTTTTTAATGTGTCAAAGTACTGAACATGTGCGGAGACCTCAATTTCACGATTTTCAAAATTGCTATATATTCCTTCTCGCTTTTTCCATAAATCGTTTGGCGCGACGATGAGAGAAACAACTGAGAGCTCACTTTTTTCATTGATGAAATAGGATGCATTTGTAATCAAATCTGGTATGTAACCGTCAGATATTATCCTTGTGCGTAAAACTGTTGTTGAATCTATTTGTATTGGGTGGGTATAAATTTTGCTCTTTTTTGTTGGTTCGGAACCATCAAGGCTGTAGTATATTGTAGAATTTTTCTCTGCTGATAATATAACTGTCTGTGATTTATCATAAAACCCAGAACCTATGCTCAATTCCACCTTATTAGGATTAATGTTTACTCTTTGTCCATTTTTATTTTTATCATTTGGTGTAGGCGTTCCAAAGAAACCTAGGTCTCGGGAATCGGGGGTGATTCTTCCAAAAGAGATATTGTCAGTTTGTTCTCCAAATGTCAAATGGTCAACAAGATTTGTATCTCGGTCATATAAAGAAAGATAGCCTCCCTTTTTTTTGATTGCGAATGAGATGTGCCGTTGCCCTTGTTCAGGATCATTATCTAACCAATATAGGGCATATGATTTTGGATTTATTTTTGTCCAGTCTTCACTATTTTTTCCGATTTCATGCTTTGTAGGATTTAAAGAGTCGTTAGTAAGAAACATACCACTCATCTGTAGGGTATCTCCCGAGGTATTGTAAAACTCAATCCAGTCGTCTTGTTCTCCAAAACCATCGTAATTCAAATTTGTATTTGCCGACAAGACCTCGTTGATTACGATTGTTTGGCCATACACATGAAAAAGAATGATTTGGAAGCAAAAGAGGATGAAGTAATGAAATTTTATCATTTTTTTGTTGATTTGTCTAGGTCTTTGAATAATAAAAGTAATAAAAAAGCCCCCCTGCAGAGCGGGGGGGCCTTCAGCATTTAAGTTAGCTGTTATTTAAGCACAACAAACTTTTTCTTTAAGACACCTGATGGTGTATTAAGATGCACATAGTAAATACCACTTTGAAGTGTCACTAGACTGTAGTCCAATTTATTAACCTCGTTAGCTCTTACGCTACCGTTGTATATTGTACCAACTAGTTGACCATTGATATTCAAAATGTTTACACTTACATCCTGATCTTCTGTTACAGAGAATTCAAAAGTTGCATTGTTACTCGCTGGGTTAGGATATTGCTTAATCATAGCTCCATCAAATCCAGTTATTACATCTTCATCATTCATCTCTCCAGCATCAGTTATTGCCTCAGAGTATACACTGCAGCTATTGCCTTCAGTATCTGTCCATCCAATAACTTCAAATGGGAAGAAGTTCTGACCTACTGGGTTATTACAGCAGTTTGTTGGGATTTTGTAGTTGCCTACACCAGCCCACTCAAAGAAGGTATTCTTTCTTAAGTATGCTAGACCCGCATCTGATGCGTTGATAGTGAATTCATCACCAGTCATTAAGTCAGTCAATGCCGACAATAGGATGTTACAGTTTTTCTTAGCGTGAACATTCGCGCTAGAGAAAGAAGGTCCAACCCATCTTATCGTCATTGTTTCTATTTTCCCATCACAAACGCATGATACTAGCTCTTCGGATTCCGTAGAGTTGTTACATGCCTCTGGCAGTTGATCATCACAACTTCCTAGCGTGTATCCGCAAGTCATTCTGTCTTCTACATCGTCTACATTGACACAGTAAGTTGTACCATTGTAGCACATCTGTACAGATCCACTTAGACTAGGATAGGTTGGGCAGTTATCACCACAGTACGATGTACCTACGTGCTCACTTCCATAAACTGCAAGTGAACCAGTAAATCCAGTACTTGGACTATGCCAGTAGTGGCCACCAACTCCGATGGTTACAGAACCGTATATAGATACGCCACCGCATACTACAACATGTCCGCCACTCAATACGTGAATCGTTCCATAATAGGTTCCTGATCCTTTAATGCAAAGCACTTGACCAGCTGAAACTACTACTGATGGTTGAGGGACCCAGTTTGTGTTATTTAAATTCACATACTGTGTACATCCTGGAGGTGTTTGAGCAGCAGAAGAGCTACTAGAACCTGATCCGCTATTCGAATTGTTTGCTGAAGCTCCTATAGAGGAGTATGCAGACAATTGACACGAAACTGGACTTGGAGCACTAGAACCAGAACCAGAACCAGAACCAGAACCAGAACTAGAGTCTGATCCGGACCCAGAACCATTTCCACCACAGAATGTTCCAACATGCTCATTACCATAAACAGTTAAAGCACCGGTGAATCCTGTATTTTGAGCGTGCCAGTAGTTACCACCATTTTGGATGGTTACTGATCCGTAAATAGATACGTTTCCGCATACTACAAGGTGTCCGCCATTCAATACATGAATTGTTCCGAAATAGGTTCCTGATCCATTAATGCAAAGCACTTGGCCATTGGAAACTACTCTTGATGGTTGTGGTATCCAGCTTTGGTTGTTCATGTTCACATTAGCTGTACATCCAGGAGGAGAGTCACAAGTAGGACCGCTTGGGCCTCCATTACATTGAATGTCTGTTACCTCTACAATCCAATCTGCACTTGCAACACAACCGTTTGCATCTGTTACGTGAGCAGTGTAGGTCGTAGTCTCCGTAGGACACACAGTAATCCCCTCAGTTGTCTCAGTATTTGACCACTCGAAAGAATATCCTGGTATACCACCGGCTACTGTTGTGCTGATTGCCGCACATCCATAATCAGGACCTGCTCCAGCATATACACTACCACATCCATTTGCATCAAGCGTAAGCTCGGCTGGCTCGTTTATGGTTATTGACTCATCCATTGCTACGCAACCGTTGTTGTCAGAAACTCCTATTGTATAGTCACCAGCAGTCAATCCGTCAAATGTATATGACCCATTCTCAAGAGAACCACCAGTTACAACAACACTACCTAAAGCATCTGCATTCACAGGATTAGCATTTAATCCTACAACTGAGAATCCAACCTGAACGATTAAACCGTCAGTTAAACTTGACGCAGGTACGTTTACACTGAAATCACCACTTGCAGGTAGGTCAGCAATAGCAGAACCACCTAGAGCATCTTGGAATCCATTATTTGGATCTAATGCTTTAATGAAATACTGAGCAGTATATCCGTCGGCAAGCGTATTAGAGCTTACTGAACCGCTAAATGTTAAATCATTTCCATTCCATGCACCATTTTCAAGGTACGTGTTTGCTTCCATGATTTTGTTTCCACCTTCATTACCATCAGACCAAAATGGGTCCTCAGCATTGTATGTATTGAAGTTTGGCTGAAGCGTGATTGTATTTGCACCAGCATCTAAAGTAGACAATACATCAGGTAAAGCCCAAGGACTACCAAAAATATATCCACCACCACAACATGGGTCAGCAGGGTTATCAAACACATTCATATATCCAATGTAACTATCAGATGCATTCACATTAACAACAAGAGACTCAGTTACTGACTCACCATTTATTGTATATGTAAATGGAGATGATCCTTCTGTTGTGTTAACAGTAATACTTCCATTATCCGCACCAAAACATAGTGCGTCTTCACTTGAAAGATCAAATACTGGAGTACTATTCACAGTAACATCTAATGATGCTGTGTTTGAACCACATGCGTTTGTTCCAGTAACAATAATTGACCCAGAATTCGTTCCGAAATCAACAGAAGCAGCTCCAGCATCACCTGTAGCACTTGCATCCATTGTGGTTGACCAATCAAAAGCATCAAAGGCACCTGAAACCGTATAAGCTTCGCCTTCTGTCCCTTCGCAAACAGCATCAGGGCCGTCAATTGCTCCGATAGCCGGAATATCATAAACACCTGTCACTGCAAGATCAAAATCTCCGTATGAGAACGAAGAGAACGCTTCAACAGCCACATAATATGTGCCTGGAGCTAATGCAGCAGTTATTGAAGATTGAAGTCCACAATCGTCATCGTTAAGTGCAATTGTTTCTCCACCGCATGGTGCAGTAGTTAAGTATAGATATGTGTCCCATGAAGCTCCACAAGTAGAGAAGTTGTAAGTTCCAGCACAAGGCACGGAGATCTCATATATTCTATCTTGCGAGGTTCTTAAATCACAGTCATTACACGCACCATCTGTTGTTCCTGAGATTACGAAATCTCCATCATATGCAAATGAACCATCTATTCCTCCTGCTGGTGGAATACAAGGACATGAAACAGAAATAGTTCCGTTACTTGGACTAGTATCCTCGTCATCAATAAGGAAATAGTAAGTAACTCCACCTAAAAGATCGATTGTAATGTTAGATGCTGAAAATACATCATCGATGTAAATCCACTCGTCGTCCTCTACAACAGTTACAACAGGGATAGTATAGTCAATTGTATTACCGAAGTCTCCACCGGCAACAATTGCGCCTGAGGCATCTACTAATTCAAATGATACTTCACTAGTAAATGAACCAGTTGTCCAAGTGGCAGTTAAAACCGCACCCTCTGGGGCAGAGAAAGTCTCTGATCCAGCTGATCCATCTGCAAGCGTGGCATCTGTCAAAACAGGAACGCCATCAGCTAAAATGGTGATTGCATTACCATTCCATCCATCTCCCCAGCTATCTTCCATGTTTAGTGTAAATGAAGCTTGAGGTGCGCCGTTAGAATCTGGAATTGTATAGTCAATTGTATTTCCAAAATCTCCACCGGCAACTACTGCGCCTGAGGCGTCTGCGATTTCAAAAGATACCTCTGAAGTGAATGAACCTGTAACCCAAGTTGCAGTCAAAACAGAACCTTCTGGAGCAGAGAAAGTCTCTGAACCTGATGATCCTTCTCCAAGAGTAGCATTTTCAAGAACAGGAACACCATCAGCTAGAATTGTAATTGCATTGCCATTCCATCCGTCTCCCCATGAATCAAACATGTTGAGCGTGAAGTCTACAATAGCTGCTTCTGAGCTAGCGCAAGAGAATCCAATAAATAAATCCGAGTAGTATCCGACATTCGTCATCTCAATTAGGTAAGAACCATCTGAATCAGGAGTATATGCGTATACAACTTCTTGACCAGGAGTACCCCATGGGCCTGATTCTGGATTGAGTGTACCTTCACCTGCGCCTGTCGACCAGTTATATTCCTGACCACATGTCATGACAGTAAGCTCGTCACATGGGTTAGTTGGTTCTGTCGGGCATATAACCTCAATTAAACCAGTGCTTTGCGTGGTGTTCTCGTCGTCTAGGAGGAAATAATAGGTGACACCACCTGTTAAATCAACTGTATTGGTTGCCGCTGAAAGGACATCATCAACATACAGCCAACCTTCTGCCTCACATGTACCTGCTTGGTAAAACAAGTCAACGTAGTATTCATCATTAGATACAGAGATTGCATACGATCCGTTTGCATCTGGCGTAAAAGAGAATACTGCCTCTTGTCCCGGTGTACCCCATGGTCCATCAGTTGGACTGTAAGATCCAGCGCCATCAGCAAGGTCAAAAGATAGTGGAGAACCACATACCATTGCTTGTGGACTGTCACATGGTTGAGGACCGCCTGGTAAAGAAACCAGTGTAGCCGTCAATTCAGCACATGAAAATTCATCTTGACAGTTGTATTTATCGACCAGTAGATTTACTGTTCCTGTTGAAGCTGCTGTGAAGTTTACAATAGATTGTAGTCCACATGCGTCATCATTGTAGCCAACAACGGCTCCAGAAAATGCATCATATACTGTAATTTGAGTGTCAAAACTTGTCCCACACGTTGAGATTTCGTAAGATGCACCTTCAATAACATTGAGTGACGCATATTCTCCTCCGAAAATACATGACGTTTCTTCGATTTGACCTTCATCAGTTAAATCCCAAAAATAAAATGGGATATTGTCGTTTGGACATTGAGCATTGGAATTAAATATAAAACCAAAAGCCAATGCAAACAACCCTATACTTAATATAAAGTTTCTTTTCATGGCTTAGTGTTTATGGTTAATATTATTGTTCTTCTGCTCTCTTGCACGAATAGACTCTGCATTTCTTTTTGAAAAAGAGTTCATCTTTTCGTATTTCTCCGGATTGCTTTGAACCCATTGCGCTTTGCGTCGTGCATAATTGCTAGCATCCGCTTTTTTGTTTCCGGTATTTACATACTTGGGAAAACTTGGGTCTGAAGAAATAATTGTGGTTTCCTCGGTCCGAACAGTCTGCTGCACATAAGCTTGCTTTTCGGCTTTGGATTTAAATTCACGATCTCCAGAGGGGAGAACGGAGTTTTTGACCTTTTCCCTTTCAACGGAAAACGTCGGGCTTTTCGTCGACTTTTGCGCATAGGTAAAACCCACGGCAAACACCGACAAAATCACGAGTGATTTTTTCATAATAAATGATATTAGTTAATAGTTTAATAAAAGGCTTCCACAACTTTAAGGATGTTGTTTTGCCCGTTTTAGCACTCGCAATATACTAAATGATGATTTTAGACAAGTCAAAAGTTATTAACATTTATCAACAATTTTGAAAAAACATGTTAATAACTCAGATTTAAAAGTGAGGAGGGAATTGCTAATTATCCCTAAAGCTGATTCGTTTTTTCTTCCCACAAGTCTAGCATTTCTGATGCCTGTCTTGATTTCTTAGCATGCTCGAAGTAAATCGAGTTTCTCTCGTTATCACTAAGTTTTGATGGGTCTTGAATTTGCTCCTCTAAGCGCTTGATTTCTAGCTCTAAAGTTTCGATTTTTTGTTCTAATCTATGGATTTCGCGCTCGATCTTTTTATTTCTTTTTTGTAATTGATGATCATTTCTCCCCTTTTTTCCCTTTTGTTTCGGTTTCTCAGAAACTATATTTTTCGCTGGCAAATCTTCTTCCTGAAAGGAGTTTAAATAACCTTGAACATCATCAAAGTGGATACGTACTTTTTTGTCTTTTATATCCCATATTCTATTCGTTAATCCTTGTAAGAAATCTCGGTCATGGGAAACCACAATGAATGTTCCTTCATAAGTCATTAATGCTTGTTTCAATACATTTTTACTCGCAATGTCTAAATGGTTTGTGGGTTCATCAAGTATTAAGAAATTAGAAGGGCTCAAAAGTAGCTGACATAGAGCTAGTCGTGTTTTTTCTCCTCCTGACAGCGAAGCCACTTTTTTTGTAATATCATCTTGTGAGAAAAGAAAAGAGCCTAAAATATTGCGCAGTTTTAAGCGTATTTCACCTTTAGCGATATCATCTACTGTTTCAAATACAGTTTTTGTTTTGTCCAATTGATCAGCCTGATCTTGTGCAAAATAGGTCACATTTACATTGTGTCCAAGTTGAACTGAACCTAAATAGTTTGTTTCTCCAGTTATACATTTGAGAAGTGTGGTTTTTCCAGTACCATTAGCTCCTAGTAGCGCTATTTTTTCACCACGGCCTAAGGTCATAGAAACCTTATCTAGAATTTTTTTTGCGTCATAGCTTTTTCCTAGTCCCTCTATTTCTAATACTTTTTTTCCTGGCTGGACACTTAACGGGAATTGAATTTTAATTGCACCTTCATTTGAGTTTTCAACTTCTATTATTTCTGTTTTCTCAAGTTTTTTAATTAATGACTGCGCAAATGCTGCTTTGCTACTTTTTGCCCTGAATTTTGATATGAGCCGTTCCGTTTGTTTAATGTCTTTTTCTTGCTGTTTTTTTTCATTTTCTCTAAGTGTATTTTCTTCTTCTCGTTTGACTTTATATTTTGAGTAAGCGTAGGGGAAGTCAAAAATTTTCTTTAGGCTAATTTCTAAGGTTCTTTTTGTTATTGCATCAAGGAACAATCTATCATGTGAAATAATGATTACGATTCCTTCGAATTTGATTAAAAATTGCTCTAGCCAACCGATGGATAATATATCTAGGTGGTTTGTAGGTTCATCCAGTAATAGTATGTCTGGCTGATTTACTATTATACGAGCGAGCTCTAATCTCATCTTCCAGCCTCCAGAGAATTCAAATACTGGTTTTCCGAAATCATCGTTTTTAAATCCTAAACCTTTTAGCGTAGTTTCGATTTTCTCTACCCATTTGTATCCTTCCAAAAGATCGAGTTCCTCGTTTAATTCATTAAGTTCACTGAGAAGATTTAAATATGCCTCAGACTCATAATCAGTTCTAGTAGTAAGTTCAATATTTATTTCCTCAAGCCTGTCTTGAATACGGTTCAATTTTTCATTTGACCTGAGTAGGTAATCCTTTAAACTAGCTTTTGATTCAAAGTGAAGCTCCTGTTTCAAATAACCAATTGTGTTTTCTTTTGGGATGATGATTTTACCCTCTGATGGATTCAATTCTTTTGAAATCAGTTTAAGTAAAGTAGATTTTCCGGCACCATTTTTACCAACTAAACCTATTTTATCACCTCTATTCATTTGCACTCTCACGTTCTCAAATAAATATCCTTGCGGTAAAAAGTAGCTGACTTGATCGAATTGAATCATTTATGCAGGCTTAATAATTGTTAAAGGCTCTTAAAATTTGGCAAAAATGAACAAAAATACGGAAAAGGTGTTTATCTTAGAGCCTTAAAATTGAACAATAATATGGGAAGACCACCAACAAGACCAGCAAGACTGAGAAACGGATTTTATATTGAAGTAAAGTCTCAAGGCTCGTCTTCTATTTTAATTAGAAGGGATACTAAGGAGCAAATGCTCATTGCTGCAGAGGATTATGCAAGAACGAAACTTGTCAAAATCAAAGGGGAGATGTGCGACGACAAATGGGTTGGAGTGTAACCTATGGTTTTCAAAAAAATAACTGAATACCGCTTTTCTTTTTGGATAGCGGTATTTTCTTTTCTTCTTATTTCCATTCCTTTCAGCGTGATAGTTATTGAAAATTTACAGTTAGCCAAGATTTTTGGGTCAGTGTTAGTGATACTTTTGATAATAGCACTTCGTTTTTGGTTCTCTGTTGCGCGTAATAGAAATAATATAGTTCCTCGAGTCGTGCTGAACAAAAACGATTTATTTGACCTAAATAAGGATTTTTCATCTTTCAAATCTATTTCATCTGAAGACAAGGATATTGTCTTAAGCCGGATTGGAATTTTGCTTTCAAGGGTTAAATTCGTTAACGGTAATAATCAATTATTGGATAGAAGAGAGGCTATCCAAACAGCTTATATATACGTGTGTGAGCATTGGACGGATGATTTCGTTGTGAATACTGATTGGGTTTTTTCTCTGACGAAAGTTGCTTCTACGAATAAAGCGGACATGAAATTTACTTTGCTTTTAGATTCTCTTGACCAAAAAAAGCCGCTTGCAATACCTGTTAAAGCATAGTGTTTGGGCTTTTAATATTATAGAGTGAACTCGCTTTATTCATCTATATAATTTTTTTTAAATTTTTTTCATTTTTTTCTTGGTATAATAAAAAGAGTGTTTACCTTTGCACCCCGCAAGTAATTAAGCGTAATTATTTGTAAGCGTCCTTTTAGTTTGTTTCAAGCGAGAGGATTTTTTATTGTTTAGGAGTTTGATATCGACTAAATAGCA
>MDSY01099833.1_pt1 | contig 13123 bp, 11 predicted proteins | sample 811131 | NCBI WGS metagenome assembly MDSY01 (sample SAMN05326643, study PRJNA326480) | marine metagenome | isolation source: seawater | place: Atlantic Ocean: South West | collected 2010
CATTTACAATAAATACCTCTGAAAAACAAACCAAGGATCCATTCTTTTATTTTTTTCTACTACTATTTCAAAATTTTTTAAATTGTCTACTATGCTATTTATTATTATTATTTGATCGTCCTTCACTAAATATTTGTGTTTGAAATATAAATCTAATGTGTTATAGTATATGTCTGCCCACCATTCTATTTTACTTTTATGTAAAATAAAAAATCCTCCTGCTATTGATACTTGATCTGCGGGTATTTCTTTTTCTGGTAAACCATATTTGTTTTTATTTAATATTAACTTTACTAAATTATTTATACTCATACTATTTCCAACTCTCGCGTAATAAATCTTGTCCTTATTCAAAATTTCAAGTTTTTTTCTATTAGGCCATTTACTTACATCAAATCCACCTGAACGAAAATATCCTATATCACACCAACCATACCACTCTGTTTCATATATCTTGTTTTTTATCACATCATTTACAAAGTTTATTTTTTCATTCCATAACATATTTAATCTCCAGTCTATGTTATGATTCTTTTTTCCATTTAACAGATCATTTCTTTCATGATTCTTAGCCCAGTCATGTTTGAAGGTTAAAAAATCCTCAAATTCCTTGAATACTATTGTTAGGTTTTTATTGTCTTTATAACATGCCAATAACGAATAACTCTCTTTATTTGTATATATTACCAGATTGAAATTAGTTGCATTATTTAAAAAATTACTCATCCACTGTTTATACGTTGTTTCATTGAATTTTGATTTTACTTTATACCAACAAGTTACCAAAGTTATATTCATTCTTATCTATAATTTGTTATTATTCATAATTATCTTTATATATATATGAATATCTAAGTATAATATATATCTAAGTATATATATATCATTAAGTAATATGGATTTTGGTAGTGAACAAAATAAAGATGGTGAATACTCAACCCCGGATAGAGTCGTCCATGACAAAGGCAGAGACGATAAAAAAAAATCTGTTAAGCCTAAGGTGCCAAAAGCACTAAGATTTGCACCTTCTGGTAAAGGAATTGTACCGGATGAAGCCGAGCGAAAGTTTGGGCACTTTAGTGATTTCAACCTTTTTAGACGAAGGTTACGTAAGGTAAGGACTAAAAAGGATGAATCGAAAGTTGCTCCACCTAAAAATTCCACAAAAAAAAATGATGATGATTTCGATGCATTAGCAGAGGGTCCAAGAAAGAAACGACAAACTAAAAAGAAACGACAAACCAAAAAGAAACGACGAAACAAAAAAAGACGACAAACCAAAAAGAAAGGACAAATCAAAAAGAAACGACAAAAAAAAGCCAAGATTTAACGTTCTGAACGGCACCTAGAAGAATGCATAAGACGATTGTCAATACCTAGTTCGCATCCTATACAACCGAACTCATCAGCAAAAATGTGTTCACCTTGTTCGTTTTCCATAAAGCGAACCTCGGGTGCATCATTAAATTCATCTCTCCATTTGCTCATATTTTTACCGGTTTTAGACGTGGATCTAAGTGCGCGTGAAGAATCATAGTTCAATAGATTGCTAATAGGATAAACAAGCTGAGGTGGTATGTGTTTAAGCGAACGTCGGCTGTTGTTGGTTGCTGGTGTGTTTTCTGTGAGCATCATTTTTTTAAGAATCTTTTCTTTAGATTTCTGTCCACGTATACCCCCTCTTCTACGCCTTCGTGTAGTCTGGGTTGGCATACCAGCCTTGTGTACTTTGTGTCTCATTCTTGTTCTAGGAAATGGTTTGGGTATGATGGTTGAGCCGGGTCTTTCCATGGTTTTGGGCGAAGGTGGACGTAAAGGATAATTATTAAAGTTTGAATCTCTACGTTCGCTTTTCAAATAGTTTTCAACCGCTAGTCTCATGCATTCATCGCACTTTTCACACGAAAAACAACCGGCTTTGGTGTTTTTTGATGTTTTTGGTCTTTTAGATGATGTTTTTGGTTTTTTAGATGATGTTTTTTGTGTTTTCCGTTTAGGCATAAGTTAATTATATAAAATGTATATATAATTATTTAGTTTATGATTAAAATTATGATTAAAAAAATATCATCGGGTTCATTGCAGCAAATCATTATAATTTATAGAAATCAGTATTCTTTATAGAAATAAGTATTCTTTATAGAAATTCATATAATTAGAAATCAATATTGAATGCGTCATCAGGTGTGTTTATGTTTTGTTTTTGAACAAGACTGGCATGTTGTTGAATACGCATGTTGTTTGACGAGCAATATTCGTCTTCGTCTATTTTGGTGAGAGATTGCATAATATCATGTAATTCGGAATTTGAGCGATCTTCATCGTCTAGTTCGGATGAATCTGGATAATTGTGGTGGTCAACAAGAACTTGAAATGAGTTTGTTCCAAAGTTGCCGAGCTGCCCGCACATTACATTGGATGAGATTCCCATGAGGTCGTCCATTTCGGCAAATTTTGCGGCTTTGAGGAACATTTCGGGAGTTTCTTCGAACGATGCCTTTGCGATCGGTCCAATGTCATCGTTATTGATACCGTGTCTAAATATAGAGATCATTTTATACGAATAGGTCATTCTATCAGCCAAAAGACCGAGATGATGGGTGTTGATGTATGTACCTTCTTTAGTGGTAATAAATGAAAATTCGTTGTATATGGACTGTCTGGCTGCTTCAATTCCTAAAGTGCGATAAATTTCGGTGATTTTGTTGGTATGTGTTTTTGTGCTGTCAATGAAATCTAGAGCAAGAACATTTAACAGATTAGATCCTACAGTATCCAGCAGCCAAGTTTGTTGATTCTGATATTTACCATCTTTGTATTCTATGTGGGTAGGATCTTTACGGAGAGTAACCTTTGATATGTCTTTAATACCGCGCAGAGAAACATTATCCATAAGTTGCTCAGCAAAAGATTTGATGTAACAAATTTCATCAGACTGATCAATGTCGTTTGGTGTCAGCTTTGTTTTTTTGAATGAGTCGATTTTTATGCGGAATACAATATTGTTCGCATTATAGTCGCTATACGTGGTGGATATGCTGTCTTGATAAATTGATTTAAGACAGAAATCAATGTCATCCAAGGTGATGTTTTTTTCAATTAGTACATAATTGCTAAGAGTGAGTCGTATGATCCATTTGGATTTACCTGACGCTGTGGTTTCTTCGTTATTAAATTCGTTGATCATTTTTTCAAAATCGTTGAATTCATTGACAAATGCGACATCTTCTGCGATGGAAGTAGAGAATTCGTTGGGTTCATAGCAGATTTGGAGATTCGTGATCAAAGCCCGAAGTCGTGTTTCTTCAATCATGTTCATAATATGATGAGCTTTTTCTCTGGAGTTTTGATCGGACTTCTTAAGATATATGGTCATGGACGGATTCTTAGGATTGTCTGATAAAGAGAGAATTTCTTCTACGCGGGGTACGCCACGTGTAACATTAGATTTACTGGCAACACCGGCCAAATGAAATGTGTTGAGTGTCATTTGAGTGGTTGGTTCGCCAATTGATTGTGCAGCTAAAATTCCTACCATTTCTCCGGGCATAACAAGAGACTTTTTATAGTAGTAAACGATTTGCTCCAACAATATTGTGAGGGTTTGATTGTTGAATTTTTTAATTGTGAGAAGACTGATCGGGTTCAGGTAGTAGAAGTAGAGTATTTTGAAGAGTCTGTTTGGCTTATTGATGGTTATTTTTTCGAGAATTTCAAAATATGTATGCTCTATTTTTTCAATGGCATCGAGGGGAGTGAGGTCGACGAGAAGCATTTCTTGGTGCATGCTATTTTTAACATTATCAATTAGATGATGAAACGAAAGTGGACAATGAATTTTGTCAATGGTTGAATAGTCAAAAACATGCTCGATAATATCATGTTGTCCTTTTACCATGAAGTCGACCGTCTTATCTTGCCAATTAGTAAATTCCTTGGTGAATTTAGGAGCATTCATAGCTTTAATCGTCGATTGAGTGAAGAGCAATTTCATGCTATCATCTAAAGTGAAGCTAAAATATTGATATATTTGATCAATGTTCATGTGTAGCAGTGGCAGGTTTTGGTTCTCTACCTTTGTAGTATCGAATCCATCATCTCCATACGCATATTGCACAATTTTGTTTTTGTTGTTTCTAACAGTATTATCATAACAAATTTTGAGGTCTTCCATACCTTTGACAAGGCGACGTTGAATATATCCGGTTTGCGAGGTTTTGACGGCTGTGTCAATAAGACCTGTGCGACCACCCATAGCATGGAAGAACAGTTCTTGAGGAGAAAGACCTTTGATGAAGCTGTTTTCTACGAAGCCGCGTGCTCCAGGAGAGTCGTCAAATTTGGTGTAATGTGGCAGCGTGCGGTGATCAAACCCATATGGAATGCGTTTGCCGTCTACCGAAACCTGACCTAAACACGAAATCATTTGCGAAATATTGAGTTCAGAACCTTTTGAACCGGCATTAACCATGATGACAAATCGGTTGTTTGTAGACAAGCTTTGTCTCCCAATTTTACCGGCTTCCGAGCCGGCTGAATTCAAGATAGTATTGGCTTGGTTTTCAAATTCTTCACTATTTGTGCGACCAGTCATGTTGCGGAAAACGTTCAGATGCGTGGCGTCAATCAAATCATTGACTTTTTTCTTGTAGTCTTCCAGCAACACATTGATTTTGTTGTCGGTTTCTTTGTTCGAAATGAGATCACTCATACCAACACTGTAACCGTCGGTTTGCATAAATTCGGTAACAATGTTTTGCAGGTTGTCTATGAAATTTGCGGCATGTTCGTTGCCGGCATCATTACAGATGCGATGAATAATACCAGTAGAGGCCGAACCCAACACCTTTTTATCCATAAATCCACGAACAAACTCACCATTATTGATTTCGAGTACGTTTTTGGATTTTGAGAAATCTTCATTGTCTTTAAACTGTGCAGTTTTGTATTTTAGTGAAACATTACCAAGTATATGAGTGAGAACATGGTGTCCACTGAGTCCACTTTTGTGTTTTTTAAGTTGGGTTAGCATAAGATTAATGTCGAGCACAGGAACGCGGGCGAGCAAATTCATGGTTTTTTGCTTGGTAATTTTAAGGTTGTTTTTGGTAAAATTGTAAATACCCAATAGGGAATCTTGAAAAATTCCGACGATGGTGTTGTTTTGTGCCGGACTCACGATTTGGTTGCAGACGTTTGCGATTGTTTTGAGCTCAATTTCAGACATAAGATCTTGCGGCATATGCATATTCATTTCATCACCGTCAAAATCAGCATTGTATGGTTTGGTATCACCGACATTCATCCGAAACGTATCGCCGACTTTCAACACTTTGGCGATGTGGCACATCATGCTCATACGATGGAGTGTCGGTTGCCGATTGAATAAAACCGCATCACCATCCATAATATGCCTATGAACAATATCGCCAGTTTCCAGTTTGATAGATTTTAAATCGACGTATTTAAGTGAAATACTGTCGCCATTTTTTTTTTGCAATACGTTTGCTCCGGGATAATTGCTGGAGCCATTTTCAATAAGTTTTAGCAAATAGTGTTTGTTGCTATTGTTAACGGTAATTGGTTTGGTGATGTTTTTGGCAACCTTGAGGGGAATACCTAGTTGTTTAATGGATAGATTTGGGTCGGGTGTGATTACTGAGCGCGCGCTAAAATCAACACGTTTTCCCATTAGGTTGCCGCGAACACGTCCAGCTTTTCCGCTCAAACGTTCTTTGATGGCCTTGAGTGGTCTACCTGAGCGTTGGGCAACCGGCCCGATGCCAGGTATTTTGTTATCAACCAATGTGGAAATGAAATATTGCAACATGTTTGTCCAATCATCAATAATATTGATAGGAGCGCCATCACGAATCTTGTTTTTCAACGTGGAGTTGGCTTTAATGATGTTGACAATAATGTGACTAATATCATCTTCGCTGCGCTGTTGAGTATCATGTTTAATAGACGGTCGCACTGCTGGAGGCGGCACAGCTAACGCTTGGCAAATCATCCAAGCAGGGTGGGAGAAAACGGGACTAAATCCCATAAATTTGACATCATCGTCGGATATGCGACTAAGAAGTTTAAGAACCATTTCGGTAGAAAGTTTAACTACTGCTTCTTGTGGAACAGTGTCGCTGGTGTCGTCGCTAAGGGAGTTGATTTTATCTTTGTCCCATTCTGCTACTAGTGTGGCGATGTTTTCTTTTTTGATCTTGCTTGGTTGCAAGAATCCACAACCACCGCTGCCACCGCTGCCGCCGCCGCCACCGCTACCACCGCTACCACCGCTACCACCACCATCACCATCATTGTTTGCGTTTTTACTGTTATCATTGTGCTCGCCACAGTATTTGACTTTGCTGCAGAGACCGCAAATCTTGAGCCATCTAGCTTCTCCGCTGTCGTTTTTTAGCAAACGTTCATATTTTTTTTTAGAAATGAGGAGTTTGCTGCACTTGAAACAAACACATTTTAGAATTTTTTGAATTGTAGAGACATATTGAAAATAATAAACCGGTCTAGATAACTCAATATGACCAAAATAACCGGGAGATGAAATATAGTCTAGACCATCAACAGGACAAATCAATCCGGGTTCTAGGACTCCCATTCTAGGATCAAACAAGCCGCCGATAACAGGCTTGTTATTGATATATGTATCTCTTGATGTGATTTCTGCAACAGAACCGCGTCGAATTTCATCCGGAGATAATATACTAAATTGAATTCCGGTGATTTCAGATGTATTCGTCAGCATTGTATTATATAATAGTTATATAATAACTTGTTTATTCTTTAATTTCAATTTTATACAACTCTTGGATCTTGTTGCTCCACGCATTAATCCATTTCATATCCAGTTTGCCCGATTTATCATATTTATACGTGGTGATGTAGTGACAAATATTTAAAAGGTAGCTCTTTATAACATCATTTGTAGTTGCTCCATATACTTTATATAAATCAATAAAACATATCATGAACCCCCATAAATCTAGTTTGCAGTAGTAGTTTTTAGTGAGAATGTTGTGATCAAAAAACCCTTTTTTTTCGTCGTAACATTGTCTAGCGATTGATAATAGATAGTTGGTCAACAAATCAATAACCATTTTTTTGGTGTATATGGTGTCCGGGGTGCCGAACAGTAAAGTAATATCTTTTATAATATGATCACTAAGTATGTCCTCAGTGTCTTCTTTTATAATGTTTTTAATATCTAGATTAAGATTGGAAAACGAAGTGTAGTTCTCGGACAAACCAAACAACAAAGATTCATACGGAAAATTAAAATGTATAAAAAACGAAAATCGTTGGTTATCTGGTATATTTATTTTGGATAAGCCCCAGTCAATAAGTTTGAAATGTTGGATTTTTGTTTTGTTCGTTCGCACAACTATGTTGGAAGGTTTAATATCTGTATGATATACGTTGAGTTTGTTCATAGGTATTATGGCATTTATCAGCAAATCATGTAGGTGTTTAACTACCTGTTTAATTAAAACAGCGGATTTGTGTCCAGGTTCGTTTGCATGGTAGAATATATAGTTTTGTAAATCTAAACCACCATCTTCCATTGTAAGCATTGCTAAATCACTAAAACCATCTTCATTATATGATTCAGTTATGCGTTCAGATTCACACGATTCATCTAAAGATTTTTTATCTCTTGCTGAGAGCTTTGATGGTAAATCTTTTGGCAAACACAACGAATCCGAAAACAAGAAATAGTCTTTGCTGTTTTTTATTTGTTTGAGAATTTTTTTGATTTTTTGATGCTTGTAATATTCGCTTTCCGCTTCTTCGAGCAACATCAACTTGCTAATCTTTTTGCCTTTGGATTTGCCTTTGGATTTGCCTTTGGAATTGCCTTTGGAATTTTTGCACTTAATAGGTGGTTTAAAAACGCAACCATACGTGCCTGAACCTATTACCTTCCCTGATAATGCTTGTGTTGGTTCTGTGTGAACATTTATTTTTTGGGATCGTATCTTTGCAATGTTTCTTTTGTTTTTATTTCCTGATTTATTAGTATATATTTTTTGATTTCGTACTTTCTTTGATTTTTTCATTTATCTTATATATATTATAAGATAAATTTTATGCAAAACAACAAATCGAGATATGTTTACTACATGGAGAAAGAGCAATTAAGGAATATCATTAATAAAAGTTACTTACATAATAAATATGATATATTGAGTGAAGACGAGAAAGCGGTCTTAAGGGAAAGTGTGATCAAACAGTGTGCTAACAGATATTACAATGAAAGGAGAATAAGGTATTTTGTGATGTATGCGTTTAAAAGCATACAGGTTGATTACAATATTGAGTCATTAGTGGAAATATTAATAATACACATGTTGAACACTGATTACTCTATTGGGTATTTTACGATGGAAGAATACAACAATTTGCTTGTTTACGAGTTTAAACACAATAGTGTAGTAAATATTCAGAGAGAAAACAGTAAGCATCCAACAGCATGTAGCACATGTTGTATATGTATTCGTTCAAACTAAAGTAGAGATTAGTGTTCACAATTTTTAAAGCAATATTTGTTTTTTAAAGCAATATTTGTTTTTTTTTCTGTTAGAAACTTTAGTTGGGCATTTTTCAAACAGTTCGTATTGTTTGGATTTGTTTGGTGTGTTGTATGCCATAGCATACGCTAGTGAGTTTTTGGTAAAATCTCCAAATTTTATGTCTTTTTTGATGACTTCATACTTTTGACGCAGTGTTTGCGAGCTCGATGTTACAGCTTGAGTAGTGAAAAACTTAGTGTTTTTAGGTTTATGATATTTTACTACGTAGTGAATTCCGTCGCTACATAAATGTGTGTCTTGGGAAAATCCGAAGTTTGTTGCGCGGCTGGTTTCTCCGCTGGGTTGATTTTGCTTAAATGTTTTGTATCTGTTGTATAACAATTGACGATTGCTTTGAAACGTTTCGTTTTTATCAGATGATGTAGCGTTGCATTTTGCTGGTTTAATTATACATGTTGTGATTGCATCATGACTGGATAGCATGTTAGAGGGTTGATGTGTTAATCCAGTGCAAGGAGTATTAATAGTTTGCACGGAATACGATCCGGGGGCATTGAGGATGGATGTTCTAGCGGGGTATAAAGAACTTTTAGAAGTGGTGTTTGGGGAGTATTGTCGGCGATAATGTATTGTCGGTTTCGCTCTAAACGCATTAGCCTTGCAATTAGCGTCAGTATCTTTAATCGTGTTTTTGTACAATGCTGCTGTTGATATTTTATACAATGGTTGCGCTTTCCAGTTCATATAATATAGAATAATATAATTGAATATAATAAGGTATATATATATATATATAATCTATCAAAAATGATCTATAGAGGAATAATAGATTTAAACCTAAATGATTACAGCAATTACAATGTGTTGAACTACAATATGTTACCAGGTAAAGGATTTTTAAAATCTGCAGCGAACAATAACTTAAATTTCCATGATGAAGTAGTACAAGTAATGTTTCTTTCGGCTTTTTATATGCTAATGTTTTATGTTTTTATCAAACTGATTTATAAATGATAAATGATATTGCTCATTTTATTTTATACATATACTATATAGTATAAATGAATAAGACAAATAACAAGAATCTGGAAAAATATTTAGTGGAGTTTTTAGGAACACTGATATTTTTAACTGCTATATTAAATGCGGGAAATCTGAAACCTATGGTTGATCCGGCTATAAGTATAGCTGCAGCATTGGCAATAGTGATATTTGTTGGAGGTGGAATATCAGGAGGGCATTTTAATCCTGCTGTTAGCACGATGATGTATATGGATGAAAAACTATCATTGATGGACTATGTCGCTTATGTAGGTGCACAAATACTGGGGGGAATATTGGCGCTGGTTTTTCATCGCCAAGTTAAGCAAAGATCATAGGCTGTTATAGGAAAAATTGTGCTTGCAGCACCAATTGATGCATTTTTGTATATTGTTGTTTTTTAGACTTTCCAACTTATCTTTTTGGGATTTGTGTGTAATAAGCGTAATAGTACTAGAAATAGTTTCTAACTGCTGTTGACCTAATATGGCATTGATTTCTTCAAGTTTATTAACAAAAAACAAGGGTAAATCGAAATTTAGTAACGAATGTATGTTGTATGCGTTTTTAAGAATGTTTGGTATAATGGTGATAAGGTCATTACGAGCTTTTTCGTGATATTTAAAATTTTTGCATATGATGTATTTTTCAGAATTGGCTGGTCTGCTGGTGTTTGGCTTGTATATATAGATTTTATCGTAAAAACTGCTTAATATGTATATTATTTCAGCACTCAATTTAGTGAAGCAGTCAAACATTTTAAGAATAAACATGCCCCCGGGTTTTTGCAAAGATACTGCATAGAGCATTTCTGATATCAGAAGTGGTTGCGAAAGTGTTTCTTGGTTGTTAAAATCACAAGAAAAATCAAAACCACCATCGGCTGTAATAATATCATACATAGGTTGATACTTATTAATGATGTATAAGTAATTGTTGAAATTTGTTAAATCGCAGTTGTTGACGCCTTGTTCAATGGTGGTATTTTGCAGTGTATTCATGTAATATGTATTCCATGATGGTGTATTAGATTTCACACCATGAAGTGAAAGTCCTACACAAGAATCTATATGTGTATTGTTTTGTTTTGCGTAGTAATGAATTGCTTCTATGAATCCTCCGGGGGCTTCTGCCAAATGCATTGTATTGATGTTTTTGTTTTCAATTGTTTTATTAAGTTGCACACAATAAAATATTTCTATTAGTTTAAAAAAAGAGCGTGAAATAGGCAGGTATTTACACACGGCAAGTTTGTCGCCGGGAATTTTGGTGTGTATGAATTCGTAGGGATTAACGTATTTTTTAATAATGTCCCATTCATTTTGATAATTATCAATTTCTTTTTTAAGTTGCTGTATATATGTGTATATGCTTTTAGACAGAAAGATGTCGTCGTTGTCACAATCATTACAGCATTGGTTGCTAGCGTCAGCAACATTATTACTGGCGTGTCGCTGTGATTTCAATACTAGTTCAAAGTCTTTCATCAAAACAAACGGCACATTGTTATTAATAATATTGTAAGTCATAAGCAATTAATAAAAATATGTTTAGGTAACTTTAAATGATATAAATTGAAATTAGCGAGTATTTGCAAGTATTTCCGAGTATTTCTGAGTATTACATATATGTGCAAATACTAATATATAAATAAGTTTATTATAGTTAGTAATGAGTCAATTAGAGAATGTATATTATATTAATTTAGACACTAGACCAGATAGAAAAAAAGACGTTGAAAAACAATTAAATAATCTGAAGTGGTCATTTAAAAGATTTGAAGCATGTAAGCCGCCGGACCCAGAGAATCCACATGGTGGAAGAATTGGTTGTACTCTGAGCCACCTTAACATTTTGAAATTAGCAAAACACAACAACCTACCATATGTCGTTATTGTAGAAGATGACATATTTTTTATGAATCCGACGCAGTTTAATTCAAGTTTGAAGACTTTTTTGAATTCTAAAATAGAATATGATGTTGTTTTGATTGCGGGTAATGTTATTCCTCCATATAAGAAAGTACGGGATTTTGCCATTAAGGTATATTTTTGTCAAACTACTACTGGCTATATTGTGAAAAATCATTATTATGATAAACTTATTAATAATATTGAGACTGGACTACAATTTTTGATAAAATATCCTGAGCAACACGTAAATTTTGCAATTGACAAATGGTGGACTAAACTTCAGAAGGTAGATAATTGGTACTTTATTATGCCACCGTCTGTTGTACAGGCACCCAGTTTTAGCGACATTGAAAACAAAGTTGTCAATTACAGCATGGCTTTACTCGATATAGACAAAAAATGGTTGAGAAGAGACGTTAATTATTACCCACCAGACATATTCTCTAGTGACAATAAAGAAGGCGTTTTCTATGATGCAAGAGGCAGTTTACATATTCCAGATATTTATTCTCAAAACCAGAATAAGCAAAAAATGTTGAAATCATTGATTAATGATAAAGAAAAACGAAAAAAATTTATTCAAAAAGATGAAGAAAGAAAAGACGGAATAATTAAAGATATGCAGTATTGTTTAGATAACTATACTACTGTTACAGAAAACACTGCAGAAATTAATAATAATTTATTAGATCTTACTGAAACCACTTTTATCATACCGTTTTATTACGATTTTCAAGAGAGACTCACCCATGTTGAAACTATTATTGACTACATATCTAGATACTTCAATTCACGGTTTATTGTTGCTGAGTGGGGTCCGGTTTCATGCAAAGATAAGTTTTCATTCAGGTTTTCTAATTCTATTACATGGGTATACACAAAGTCCGATTTACCATTCTCTAGAACTATTGTGACAAATAATGTATTTAAATATGTAAAAACAAAAGTTGTTGTGATTAATGACGCGGACTGTTTTGTATTACACGAATCATATATCAAGGCTCAGAAAATGATTCTAGAAGATGGTTTCAAAATATTGCATCCGTTTTCTTGTCCTCTTGGATGCGTTAATCTACTACCTGCTGCGGTTACTGAGTTCAAGAATAATTATTATGACATCAGTAAAGTTAATTTGAAGAACGTTAAACAAGATTGCGCAGCTGGTGTTGGAGGAATTGTTTTTATTGACTTTGAAACATATAAATTTCTTGGGTTCGAAAACAAATATTTCATATCATATTCTCCGGAAGCTGTGGAAAGAATAAAACGTTTCGGTAGATTTAAACTAAAATCTGCAGATACCACAACTCACATAATTCATAATTCTAATAAAAAATACTTTCAAACACCTCTTTTTCATATGGAGCACCCTAGAACCCGTGAGAGTACTATTATGCATAAATATTTTAAAAGCAACGAGCTGCTACTGCATTGCATTGATACCATGACCGACGAAGAATATTCGCAGTATTTATATAGGCACTCGGGTTCTGCTCTAAGCGAAGAAGAATATAAAAAACGGCTTGGTTTGCCTGATTTATAATCTACTTGGTACTGTTAAAATTATTTTCATCAAAGATAATCAATATAATAATTATTTAATTAAATATCAAATAATAA
>MDSY01125484.1_pt1 | contig 13122 bp, 8 predicted proteins | sample 811131 | NCBI WGS metagenome assembly MDSY01 (sample SAMN05326643, study PRJNA326480) | marine metagenome | isolation source: seawater | place: Atlantic Ocean: South West | collected 2010
CATTCATTTGCTGTTGGTCTTGAAAATTCTCCTGATTTAAAAGCAGCTAAAAAAGCAGCGGATTATATTGGAACTGTTCACCACGAAATTGTTTTCACTATCCAAGAAGGATTAGATGCAATTAGGGACGTAATCTATCATTTAGAAACTTATGATGTCACCACTATAAGAGCCTCAACTCCTATGTTCTTAATGGCAAGAGTTATTAAATCTATGGGAATTAAAATGGTGATCTCTGGGGAGGGAGCTGATGAAATATTCGGAGGTTATTTATATTTTCATAAGGCCCCTAATTCAGAAGAGTTTCATAAAGAGACCGTAAGAAAATTAAAAAAGCTTCATCAATACGATTGTTTAAGAGCTAATAAATCTCTAGCAGCTTGGGGAATTGAAGGAAGAGTTCCTTTTTTAGATAAAGAGTTTTTAGATGTTGCCATGGCCATAAACCCAATAGATAAAATGGTATCAGATGACAAAATGGAAAAATGGATTTTAAGAAAAGCATTCGAAGACATTCTTCCTGAAGAGATTGCATGGAGACAAAAAGAACAGTTCTCAGATGGTGTTGGTTACAGTTGGATAGACAAACTTAAAGAGCTGGTAAAAAATGAAGTAAGTGATGATTTATATTCTGAATCAAAATATAAATTTCCTATCAATCCTCCACTTTCAAAAGAAGAATACTATTACAGAAACATATTTCATTCTTTTTTTAATTCTGATGCTGCTGCTAACTCTGTCCCATCAGAACCTTCAGTCGCGTGCAGTAGTGAAGCAGCTTTAAAATGGGATCCATCATTTCAAGGGAAAAATGATCCATCTGGGAGAGCAATTATGAGTCATGAAAATAATTATCAGATTTTATGAAAAAATATAGTCACTTTGTATCTAGTAACCCGTCTCAACCTGCAGCCAAAGCAATGTTGCACGCTATTGGTTTAAATGATGAAGAGCTGGAGCAACCTTTTATTGGAATAGGAAGTACTGGTTATGAAGGGAATCCATGTAATATGCATCTTAATAAACTTTCTCAAGAAATAAAAAGCTCCATAAATAAAAATAGTCTTACTGGGCTAATTTTCAATACTATTGGAGTAAGTGATGGCATATCTATGGGAACAAAAGGAATGAGATATTCTTTACCTTCCAGGGAAATTATTGCAGATTCAATGGAAACAGTTGTGGGTGCTATGAGCTATGATGGACTTATAACGGTTGTAGGGTGTGATAAGAACATGCCAGGAGCATTAATGGCTATGTTGAGATTAAATCGCCCAAGCATTCTATGCTATGGAGGTACAATTGCGTCAGGTAAATATAAAAATAGGAAATTAGATATAGTTTCTGCGTTCGAAGCTTGGGGAGAAAAAGTTTCAGGGAAAATAGATGAGGAGGAGTTTCAATGCATAATTAAAAAAGCATGTCCCGGGGCTGGGGCCTGTGGAGGAATGTATACGGCAAACACTATGGCTTCTGCAATTGAGGCAATGGGATTCTGTTTACCAAATAATTCTTCAACTCCTGCAGTTTCGAAAGAAAAAAATAATGATGTTGCTAGAATTGGGTTAGCTATTAAAAACCTAATTATTAATGATTTAAAGCCACTAGATATTATTTCAAAAAAATCTTTTGAAAATGCAATGGTACTCATTACTGCTTTAGGTGGTTCTACAAATGCAGTTTTACATCTTCTAGCTATTGCACATACTGCTAAAATAAATTTCACATTAGACGATTTTCAAAGAATTAGTGATTATACTCCATATCTAGCCGACCTTAAGCCTAGCGGCCAATACTTGATGGAGGACTTGCATAAAATTGGGGGAACAAGTGCTGTTATTAAATATTTAATTAAAGAAAAACTTATGGATGGTGATTGCCTTACAATTACTGGTAAAACATTAAGCGAAAATTTAGAAAAGGTGGAAATGATTGTTGAAAATCAAAAAGTTATAAACCCTGTTAGTCAGCCGATTAAAAAAAGTGGGCATATAAGAATTTTAAAAGGGAACCTAGCTTCAGAGGGTGCAGTAGCAAAAATAACAGGGAAAGAAGGATTAGTATTTAAAGGTAGAGCAAAAGTATATGATAGTGAGCAAGAAGCAAATCTAGGAATTCAAAAAGGTGAAGTTAAAAAAGGGGAAGTTGTTGTAATAAGGTATGAAGGTCCAAAGGGGGGGCCAGGAATGCCAGAAATGTTAAAACCCACTGCAGCAATTATTGGATCGGGGTTAGGGAAAGATGTTGCTTTGATCACTGATGGAAGATTCTCAGGAGGGACCCATGGCTTTGTAGTAGGGCATATTTCTCCAGAAGCTCAGGTAGGAGGATTAATTGCTCTAATTAAAAACGGAGACTACATTTCAATAGATGCAGAAAAAAATACTATCAATTTAGATATAAGTGAGCAAGAAATAAACATAAGAAAATTAAATTGGAAAGCGCCTAAATTAAAAGTCAAAAGTGGGAGTTTGCTCAAATATGCCAATTGTGTTTCTTCAGCTTCTTTAGGTTGTATAACAGATAAATTTTAAATAATGAAAGTTAAAGGATCCGAAGCAATAATAAAGTGCTTAATTGAAGAAGGTGTTGATACTATTTATGGCTATCCTGGAGGAGCTATAATGCCGGTTTATGATTCTTTATATAGTTATCAAGACCAAATAAATCATGTTTTAGTTAGACATGAGCAGGGCGCTACTCATGCAGCACAAGGGTATGCAAGATCTTCAGGGAAAATAGGTGTAGCTATTGCAACTTCTGGGCCTGGAGCAACTAACCTAGTTACTGGGATAGCAGATGCTCAAATCGACTCTACTCCTTTGATATGTATAACAGGTCAAGTGGCTTCTAATTTACTTGGTTCTGACGCTTTTCAAGAGACAGATATTATTGGTATTTCAACTCCTATAACTAAATGGAATTATCAAATAACTAAAGCCTCAGAAATTCCTAAAATTTTATCCAAAGCTTTTTACATTGCAAAATCGGGTCGGCCAGGGCCTGTGCTTATTGATATAACTAAGGATGCTCAATTTGAATTAATGCATTATAAATATATTAAACATCAAAAATTAAGAAGCTATATTCCTGAGCCTGCTCCAGAAATAAATTTAATCTCCAAGGCTGCTGAACTCATCAATTCTTCAAAAAAACCTTTTATAGTCTTTGGACAAGGAGTAATTTTGGCAAAGGCAGAAGATGACTTTAAGAAATTTATTGAGAAATCTGGCATCCCTAGTGCATGGACCATTCTTGGGCTTTCTGCGCTAGAGACTGATCATCCTTTAAATGTTGGGATGGTAGGGATGCATGGTAATTATGGCCCAAATATACTTACCAATGAGTGCGATTTATTAATTGCTATAGGGATGAGATTTGATGATCGTGTTACAGGAAATCTCAATTATTATGCAAAACAAGCCAAAGTCATTCATTTAGAAATAGATCGTGCAGAAATAAATAAAAACGTAATAGCTGATATCCCTGTTTTGGGTAATATTAAAGCAACTCTTCCTCTGTTAACTGAAAAAGTAGTAAAAAAAACACACTACAATTGGGTTGAAAAATTCAAAGAGTTAAATTCTGTTGAGTATGAAAAAGTAATACAAAAAGATTTATTCCCTAAAAAACAAAAAATCACTATGGGAGAAGTCATTAACGAGATTAATAATGCAACAAAAGGTGACGCGATTATTGTAACAGATGTTGGACAACATCAAATGGTAGCTTGTAGATATTCAAAATTTAATACCTCCAAATCTAATATAACTTCTGGAGGTCTAGGCACTATGGGTTTTGCATTGCCAGCAGCTATTGGGGCAAAGATGGGTGCTCCTGAAAGAGAGGTAATAGCCATTATCGGGGATGGGGGGTTTCAAATGACAATTCAAGAGTTAGGAACAATTTTTCAAACAGGTGTCGCAGTGAAAATTGTAGTATTAAATAATGAATTTTTAGGAATGGTTAGGCAATGGCAGCAATTATTTTTTGATAAGAGATATGCATCTACCGAAATGGTTAATCCAGATTTTGTGACCATTGCTAAAGGATATTCTATAGATGCTGATAGAGTTTCAAAAAGAAAAGATTTAAAACACTGCATTCAAAAAATGAAAGATTCTTCTAACCCTTATTTTTTAGAAGTTATAGTAGAAAAGGAAGAAAATGTATTTCCAATGATTCCAACAGGAGAATCAGTGTCTAATATAAGACTTAACTAAATGGAAAAGAAAAAAAAATATACTGTTTCAATTTATGCTGAAAATAACATTGGATTATTAAATAGAATTTCATCAATCTTTTTAAAAAGACATATAAGCATTGACAGTGTAAACAGTTCTCCATCCGAGATAAATGACATTTACAGGTTCGTTATTGTAGTAACTGTCCATGAATTACTCATAAAAAAAGTAATTACTCAAATAGAAAAACAGATTGAAGTTATTGCAGCTTTTTATCATACTGATCAAGAAACTATTTTTCAGGAGTCCGCTCTTTATAAAGTTAAATCTAAATCACTTTTTGAAGAAAGGCATATACAAAATATAATTAAAAATAGTCATGCTAAAATCGTTACAGTTTCCCCTGATTTTTTTGTTATTGAAAAGACTGGTTTTAGAGAAGAAACGGAAAAACTTTATAATGATTTAGCACCTTATGGGTTACTACAATTTGTAAGATCTGGTAGAATAGCCGTAACAAAAGAACCATTAAAAATTTCTGAAATACTTAAAAAAAATTAAATGAAAAATTACTTTAATTCATTATCCATTAGAGAACAGCAAATAGAGTTAGGAAAGTGTAGATTTATGGATAAATCTGAGTTCTCAAATGGTGTTAATGCCTTAATAGGTAAAAAAATTGTGATTATTGGCTGTGGTGCTCAAGGGCTTAATCAGGGTCTTAATATGAGGGACTCAGGTCTTAATATTTCATATGCATTAAGAACATCTGCAATTAAAGAAAAAAGAACGTCATTCCAGAACGCTACTAAAAATAATTTTCTAGTTGGTGATTATAATGAAATGATTCCTGGTGCAGATCTAGTAATTAATCTTACACCTGATAAAAACCATTCTTCAGTAGTTCAGAATGTAATTCCTATGATGAAAAAAAATGCTATTTTCTCCTATTCTCACGGATTTAATATTGTTGAAGAAGGAGTGGAAATAAGAAAGGATATAACAGTTATTATGGTGGCTCCTAAGTGTCCTGGAACTGAAGTTAGAGAGGAATACAAAAGAGGGTTTGGTGTTCCTACATTAATTGCTGTACATTCCGAAAATGACCCATTTTCAAAAGGTTTAGATTATGCAAAAGCTTATGCTGTTGCTACAGGAGGAGATAAAGCTGGAGTATTAGAATCTTCTTTTATTGCCGAGGTTAAATCAGATTTAATGGGAGAACAAACCATTCTTTGTGGAGTTTTACAAACTGGATCTATTTTGTGCTTTGATAAAATGATTGAGCTAGGTATTAGTTCTTCTTATGCTTCTAAACTTATTCAATATGGCTGGGAAACTATTACTGAGGCTCTTAAACACGGTGGAATAACTAATATGATGGATAGGCTTTCAAATCCCGCAAAAATTGAAGCATATTATCTTGCTCAAGAGCTGAAAACAATTATGAGGCCTTTGTTTCATAAGCATATGGACGATATACTTTCTGGTAATTTTTCTAAAACTATGATAATTGATTGGAAAAATAATGACAAAAACTTATTGAAATGGAGAGCAGAAACTGCAGAAACTGCATTTGAAAAATCAATAGTCACTTCAAAAGAAATAAGCGAACAAGAATACTTTGATCATGGACTATTATTGGTTTCTTTTGTAAAATCAGGTGTTGAACTAGCATTTGAAACTATGACAGATGCTGGGATTAAAGATGCCTCTGCTTATTACGAATCGCTACATGAAACCCCACTTATTGCAAATACTATTGCAAGAAAAAAACTATTTGAAATGAATAACATAATTTCTGATACTGCTGAATATGGATGTTATCTATTTGATCACGCTTGTAAACCGCTATTAACTGACTTTTTTAAGAAAATAAATTCCATTCACATAGGAAACTCTTACGTTTGTTCTGCTAATATAGATAATCAAGAACTCATTAAAATTAATGAGGCAATAAGAAAACATCCTGTAGAAATAATTGGAAAAAAATTAAGGAACTCTATGACTGATATGAAAAAAATTGTTTAATCCCAATTGACTTGTTTATTCTTCTTGCTAATTAAACCATAATTTTATACACTATCTATTTTCTTAAAAGGGATTTATTTTTATAATTTTTTTTAATCCCATTAAGTATTAGCTTTAATGTATTTTTAAAAATATAAATTGACTAGAATATTCAAATTTGGTGGAGCATCTGTAAAGAATTCTGATGCAATAATTAATCTTAAAGAAATAGTTTCTCTACATAAAGAGGGCTTGACCGTAATTGTAGTATCAGCAATAGATAAGACTACTAATCAACTAGAAGAAATTTGGAAGAGTTATCTAAACGATGATTTGGATTCTGCTATTCAAAAAACGAATAAGTGTATTGATTTTCATTATGATATTATAAATAATCTTGTGCTAAATAAAGATGATGATTTTGTAGCCCAATTTAACTCTTTAAGCAATGAATTAAAAAGCTTTTTAATTAATAATAAAAAAGATAATAACCTAAGTTATTCTAAAATTGTATCCTATGGGGAGCTTTGGTCAACTTGTATTATTTCGTCATATTTAAATAGAGAGGGTTATTTAAACAATTGGGTAGACGCCAGGAAAATAATAAAGACAAAATTAAATTTCATAGAATCAGACGTAGATTGGGAAAAGACAAATGAAATAGTAAATCAAACTATCAATAAAAAAAAACTTTATGTTACTCAAGGCTTTATAAGTTCTAATTCTGATGGGCTTACCACTACGTTGGGTAGAGAGGGTAGTGATTTTACTGCTTCAATAATTGGAACTTGTTTAGCTGTGGATGAAGTCGTAATTTGGAAAGATGTAGATGGGCTTTTAAATGCAGATCCCAAATGGTTTGATAATACAAAAGTGCTTAAAAATATTTCATACAAAGAAGCTATTGAACTCTCTTATTTAGGTGCTTCAGTAATACATCCAAATACCGTAAAACCACTTCAAAATAAAAAAATTAATCTTCGTATAAAGTCTTTTTTAGTTCCGTCTAATAAAGGGAGTTTGATAAGTGAAAGTGGGTTAGATGATCGTGAAATACCTTCACTAATATATAAGCCTAATCAATTTTTACTTTCTATTACTACTAAAGATTATTCATTTGTTTTTGAGGAGCATATCAGCGAAATTTTTTCAATTTTTTCTTACTCAGGTTATAAAGTTCATCTAATGCAAAACTCTGCATTAAGTTTTTCAGTTTGTGGAATAATTAGCCCCTTTAAATTACCCCTCCTAATAAAGGGTTTACAAAAAAATTATAAAGTAAAATATAATGAAAAGGTAGACCTTCTTACCATAAGACATTATAATAGTTTAGATATTCCAGACTTTTTAAAATCTAAAGAAATTTTAATCCAGCAAAGAAGCAGGTCCACTATTCGATTCGTTTTTAAAGATAAGACATAAAAAAAAGCCCCAAAAGGGGCTTTTATGAAAATTTAAAGATTAATAAAGTTTAGTTTACATCCCAAAAAACTTTATTAAATACATCATCAGCAACTCCACTATTAGCTGCAGAAACGTTTGGACCATTTGTCTGGGTTTCATCTACGCTATAGTTATATCTAGTAGGTGGGGTAGTTCCTGCTGCTGCTGCAGTATTCATGGTTGGATGATCATACATTTTCCAAGTACACCAAGCCTCAATACCTTGATCAAACATAGCAATCCATTTCTGAGTTCCTATTCTTTGATTAGCCATTGAAGCGTCCCAAGCAACATCAGATTCTAATAGATATGCATCTGCTGCAGCTTGATCTCCTCCCCATTGTAGTATTGAAGCGGAAACACCATTAGCATAATGAGTAGCAGCATCCCCGCCTACGTTCCATCCTCTATTAGCAGCATCTGCTAAGTGAAAACATACTTCAGCGTAAGAAAGTAATACACCAGGATGTGTAGGGTCTTCTAACATATTTCCAGGTTGGGAATGATCTGGATATGCACCCCCTGCTCCGTGAGGATTACCAATAATTGCACCTGTCGCATCAAGATTTCTAAAATACATAGCTCTTCTAGGATCGTTAGATGAATTCATAATATCACCTAATGTATTTGAAGCAACAAAATCCGTTCTTCCACTTTGTACTAAATCTTCCCACAGCGGGTTAGTATTAGGTGTAGAAGATTGATAGATGATGTAGGCGTGATCAGCATTAGATGCAAAAACGCCAGATGCAGCTGCTTCAACCATAGCTTGGCTTCCGCTTCCAGAAACATCTGCCATTCTCATTCCCATTCTTAATTTAAGAGAGTTAGCAAGCATTGTCCAGTGAGAAGTACTTCCTGCATAGATCAAATCTGATCCAGCAAAATCTCCCATATCAGTATTAGACCCTAGGGTCGCTATTGCAGCGTCTAATCTACTTGCCAAATCTGAGTAAATTGTCTGTGCATCATCGTATGCAGGGGTTAAATTTGCTACACCACCAATTGCTTCCGAATAAGGGACATCATTAAATATGTCTACTAATATGGAGTAAGCAAATACATCTATTACATCTAAGACTGCTAATTGTGTATTTTTGATATCATCAGAATTGGTGCTAGCATTTACTTGTGCTCTTGATTCACTGACGTCTCTAAGCACTCTAGCATACATTCTGTCATATACCTCACCATTTATGTTTCTTTCTGTAAGTTGGTAATTAGATTCATCCGTATATGTTGTTTGAGTCCAATGTTGTGACCACAACCTGAATGTATTTACATTTACATTAGGGCTTGATAAGTAGTCCATCAACTCAACTGTTGCATTAGCAAATAATGCATTAGCTGGAACTGATGTAGGAGCCTTGTCATTATCATTAAATCTTTCAATGTCTTTTGTACAACTTAATGATAAAAATAAGACTGATACTAGGCTATATTTTATAATTGTTTTCATATTCTTAAAATTTTAAATTTAGGTTAAACCCGATTTGTCTTACAGCAGGATAAGCTCCTGATTGATTTCCTTGTATATTTCCAGCACTCAAACCAGCTTCGGGGTCAGTATGAGGTGATTTTTTAAATAAGATAGCTAAATTCCTTCCCATTAACCCAATATCTAAGCCTTGAATACCTTTTGGTAATTTGTCTTTAGGTAATGAATAAGAAAGTGAAACTTGTCTTAATTTAATATAAGTGGCATCATAAACATGCATAGCATTCGGAGCATGTCTCCAAGCTACAGCATTATTGTAATGCCCCATATAACCATTGACTGTATTTTCCTCTGTTGAAGCAGAGGTATTTATACTTCCATCATCATTATATACTGCGGTCACACCTGTTATCTCAATACCACCACCATCAGCAATAGAATTTCTAACAGGATTACCATCTTCATTAGTTCCAGCTGTTAAATCATATATACCGGTTCCATATCCATACCAAGTATCTAATGAGAAAAAACTGCCACCCCATTGCATATCAATTAATGCACTAGCAGTTATATTTTTATATGTGAAAGTGTTTGTAAGACCTCCTGTCCAATCTGGAAGGATATTTCCAACGACTTCTGGAAGAGCGGTTTTAGCATATCCAACACCATATGGAAATTCATCATATACACCATCTCCATCAGTGTCATTAGCCCCATAATCTCCGTGTGGAACAATTATTTTATCTCCGTTGTCATTGTATACATAATTTGTCCCTTTTATAGCTCCATAAGATTCTCCTACAGTTGCGTTAACAGTTATTCCACCTTGTACAGACGCGAGAACATAGTTATCAACACCTTCTCTAAGAGACTTGACTTCATTAATATTTCGAGCCCAATTTAACCTTGCGTTCCATGTAAAATCACCTGATTTTACAATATCTGCATAAGCTTGAATTTCAATTCCTCTGTTATTGATGCTTCCAGCATTAACATACTGAAAATAAGTACCAGACGCAGAAGACGATCTAATAGCCAAAATTTGGTTGTCTGTTGTTGCATCATAAAAAGTTAAATCCAAACCAAGTTTGTTGTTAAAAAACTTGTTTTCAAGACCTAGCTCAAGACTTGTTGTGTTTTCTGGGCTCAAATTGCTATTTAATCCTGTATTTGGAGCACTTGCTAGAGTTGTTCCTGCAAATGGCGTTCCGATTGAATATACATTTTGTAAACTTTGCATTGGTGCATCGTTACCTACTTGAGCATAATTTAATCTAAGTTTTCCGTAATCCCATCCGGATATATCAGCTAATTCAGTCCAAATTAAACTCGCTGTTGCAGCAGGATAGAAAAATGAATTATTATCAGATGGTAGAGTTGAACTTATATCATATCTTCCTGATAAGTCTAAATATAAAAACCTGTCATATGCTAAAGTAGCCCTGCCTAAGTATCCATCAACTGCTCTTTGGCCATCAAATTCGGATGCAGCTTCAGGAGTATTAACACTATTACTGAAAGAATATACTCCTGGTACAACTAAACCTCCATTTGTAGACCCATCAGTTACTATTTCTGAAGATCTTCTAATATTGGTTCCAACCATACCAAAAAGATTTAATTTTTCATTTAAATCTTTGTCAAAATTTAAAAATAAATCATAGTTTCTTTCATAATAAGATTTCGTGTATTTTCTGTAAGATGGAACATCAACAGATTGGAACCCAATTCTTTCTTCTCTCAATTCAGAAAAATTATCATTGGTAATTCGTCCCATAATATTAAAAACATCATTAATCTCATAGTTCAAAACAACATTTCCAATAAATCTATCTCTAGAGTCAGTAGAAAAATTTTGATGTCTCATGTAATATGGATTATCAAAATAATGCGGCTTATCTCTTTTGTTAGGATCGTCTGAGTATGCGAATCCATAAGCATTCCAAGAAAGATTGTTATTATTTAGTTCATAGGCTTCTTTTTGTGCTTGCATATCAACACTAACATCGTACCACTGTCTAAACGACTGATTAACATTTCTGTTGTCATATCCTGTTCCAAACCTTCCCATGCCTTCATTTCTTACATATTGCATTGAGGAACTAAATTTAAGCTTATCACTTAAATCATAGCTAACATTTAATGAAGCATTATTTCTTCTTAGATTACTGTTAGGTAATATTCCTTTATTAAACATATCTGTAACAGAAAATCTGTAACTACCATTATCATTAGATCCGTCTAGGGCTACAGAATTTGTTGTCATAACAGATGTTTCGTAAAAAGTGGTTGGGTCATTTGCTGAAGCTTGATAAGGTTGTGCTTGCAAATAAGTTGGTAATTCAGGATGAACTGATTCCCAAGTCAGAAGATTGTCAATTTGGTCAAACCCTAAACCATAAGAAGCGTCATCTCCCATTGGCGTTGCAAGAGCATCAGCAACTCCATCACCATCAAGATCAATTTCTTCAACATAGCCATTTACTACGGCACCGTTAAATGCTGTGTCAGGACCATAATATTGACCGTAACCTGCACCATACTCATTTTGATAAGTAGGCATTGTGTTTTTGTTAATCATCCCAATAGTTGTGTTATGAGAAACTGAAACGCCTATACCTTTCTTTTTTGATCCTTTTTTTGTGGTAATTAAAACAACTCCATTTGCAGCTCTAGCTCCGTAAAGTGCCGATGCAGCAGCTCCTTTCAGAACAGAAACATTTTCAATATCTTGAGGGTTAATATCCATGGCTGCATTACCATAATCGAAGCCCCCTCTTCCTGTTTGCTGGTTAGAGGTGTTTGTTATGTCATTACTAATTGGAATACCATCAACTACAAATAATGGTTGATTGTTACCTGATATTGAAGTGTAGCCTCTAATAATAACATTAGCTGAGCCCCCCATTGTGCCGCTGTTTTTTATTTGGGCACCAGCAACTTGTCCAGAAAGAGTACTCATAAAGTTTACATCTTTTTGAGCTGCTAAACTTTCTCCATCTACAGTTTGGGTGGAGTAACCAATTGATTTTTTATCCCTTGATATACCTAATGCAGTAACAACTACTTCGTCCATTACAATTCCTTCAGACATTGTAACATTTAAGGAAGTTTTCCCTTCAATTGCTATTTCTTGCGTTTTATATCCTACGAATGAAAAAACCAATGTTCCATTAGCTTCAGAATCAATAGAATATTTACCGTCTCCATTAGTGACAGTTCCAGAAGAAGTTCCTTTAACCTTTACGCTTACGCCAGGTAACCCAGAACCATCATTGTCTGAAACAACACCAGAAACGGTTTGGGATTGCCCATACACTAGTGTACATGCCCCCATAATAAAAATTGTTAATAATGATTTCATAATTTATGTGATTGTTTGTTAATTAAATGTTAACGAACTTAACAAAAAAAATTAAGAAATCTGTTCTAAAATGTCAAAAAAACATTATTGCAACATTAACACTTTTATTATAAAAGTAATCTGTTTAATTAATAAAGTTTGGTTAATTAAGTCTTTAATCTAGATTAGTAAATTTGATAAAGTCCTTTAATAATTAGGATAATTATTTAAATGCTTAAGACATTAAAAATAACATTAATTGCTTTTAGAAATTTCTAAAAATCTTTCTTTCAAGAGCATTTTAGGGTGATCATTTTTTAAATGAATAGTGCTCCATTTACCAAGTTCATGCAACATTGGTTTTAAATCTAGTCCTTTTTTTGTCAATTTATAATGTTTAGTTTTTTTATTGTCTTTGACATCATTTCTTGTTAATATACCCTTTTCTTCCAAACCCTTAAGCCTATCGGCAAGTATATTGGTGGCAATATTTTCTAAAGAATTAGAAAGCTCTTTAAATGTTTTTTTATCAAAATAAAGTAGGTCTCTTATAATTACAAGCGACCATTTATCACCTATAATGTCAAGTGCACTGCTTATTGGACAGTTAGATCTAAATTTCATGGTTGTTTATTATTATACAAATCTAGTAAAAAACATTTTCAAAACAGTTAACATATGATAAAGGTCTTGTCTTAAATTAG
>MDSY01139661.1_pt1 | contig 13122 bp, 8 predicted proteins | sample 811131 | NCBI WGS metagenome assembly MDSY01 (sample SAMN05326643, study PRJNA326480) | marine metagenome | isolation source: seawater | place: Atlantic Ocean: South West | collected 2010
GGCGTGGTACAGCGGCGGCGCCAGCGCGTCGGCTGTCCACTTCGCGACCGTGATCCCCAGCAAAATAGGCAGTAAGAAATGAATCTCGCCGCTCATCTCCATCACGATCACTGCGAGGGATACTGTGAGTCTGGTGACGCCACCCATAAACGCTCCAGCGCCTAACAAAGCGAACACCCCCGGGTCTACCCACGCCGTGGATAACCCGCCGCTCGCAAGGCTCTGTTCGGAGTATCCCATCCCGACGGCGACGTCGTACAGCATCAGGCCCACTAACCTGCCCAGCGCGCTTCCCATGACCAACATGGGGACGAAAAGCCCGGACGATAACGAGCTCCCGGCCACTACGGTAGCAAACACGGCGTACAGCATCAGAAACACGAGCAGCGGTCCGTACCCAAATTCCCGGTGCGTCCCGCGCGTGAGCAGGTGCTTGATCGCGTCTTCACCCGACACGTGCAACAACGTCGCGAGCTCGTTGTAGTCCTTCGCCGTGCCGTTCACGTCCGAGTGCGACGCGCACGTGTACGTCATAATAGACTCCTCCACGATCTGGTGTAAGTGGTCCGAGCCGCCGTCGCAAAACACGTCCGCCCCGGTGCTTTCGTCGAAAAATCCGGGGGGAGGCGGCGCTGGGGACGGCGGTCCCGGCGGGGACCCCGCCCCGCCAGCTCCCCTGCTATCCACGCACCCGCTGCTGGTGCACGGGAACCACATCGGTATGACCACGGTGATCAGGGAAAACAGCACCACCAGCAACACCGGTTCCAACACTTGTCGCATTTTGTTCGAACCGACGTACTTCTTCCGCAACCCGATGCACATCAAGTTCAAGTGCGTGAACCCTGCGGCGAACGCGCCGGCTAATAAGCCAACCAGCGCGGCTGGAAACACCGATAACAAATGCGTGCTCACGTTCCGATTCACCTGAAATACCGTTGACATCTCAGGCGTCACCGTCCCAAAACTCCCCTCGCTCTCCGCGAACGCTCTTTGCGCCGATTCCAGAAACTTATCCGTGAACATCGCAGTCATGCACGCGAAAAACGTCAGCACCGCGAGCGCGGGTGACCAGTGCGAGGCAACCTCTTCATACGCAAATAACAGACCTCCAATGGGTGCGCCGAACGCAGTGGCGACGCCACAAGCTGCGCCTGCAGTAACAAAGTCTCGTTTATCCTTGTCGTTCCGGAACCGGCGGAAACTCACCGCGCCGTCCGTGATCCACCGCGGGGTGGTGAAGCCAAGCGCGCCCGTGTCGCCTTGTGACAACCCAGCCGCGATGGTGGCCCCGAGGTGAATCATCGGCCCCTCTGGCCCCACCGGCAAACCAGACGCCACCGCGCACATTGTGCTCGTGAACTTTACAATAAACGTCCGCAAATCAAACACCTTCGGGACGTTTATGCCGTTCAGGTACGCCATCACGTCGGGCACGCCGCTGCCGCCCGCCGCTGGCGCGAAGTATGCCACCGGGTACGACGCTAGGAAAACCAACGCTCCGCTGTATGTAGTTGAAAACAGCCACGCGACGAACACTTGTTTCCGGTTCAACAAGTCCCTCAACGTGTCGAACTTCAGATCAGACAGGCCGTCCATGCCGGTGTACAGCACTCTGGCCATGAGCCCCACACCGAGGCCGACGGCGAAAAACAAAATCCACCGGTCAACGTTGCGATAAATAGGTTGCTTCATCAGCCACGTGCGGTACGCCTCGGAGTCGGTGGGGTAGTACTCGAAGCTCTCGATTCCGGCGCGTGTGACTCTTCTCGCGCCCTGGGCACCTCCGCCGCCCATGGGGGGAGTAGGGTTGTCATCCTCCACGTCGGACACGTCCGCGGAGGACGAGACGAACGGCGCGGTTTCCCGTCGTCGCACCTGCGAGTCAGATGGGACGTACGCCTCGCTGCCACCCTCGATGTCCACCGAGAACAAATGTGTTTTCTGCCCGCGCGTCTCCCCAAGTGAGTCGTACTCGTTCCCGTCGTAATACCCAGGGTCCCGGGGCGGCCGCGCCGCGAACGGGTCGGACATCTCGCGCGCCGCGGCAATGACAGGAGTTGCCCGTTTGGCGTGTGGAAAGATGAGAATGATAAAAAAGCCAAAAACACGTCGCGACGTCGGCACCCACCGCCGACACTCTGGAGATCGCCGCGATGGCGTCGACCGCGTGCTCCCCCGCGGTTCCGCGCCCGAAGATGTCGGCTCAGCGCAGTGCGTTAGCCACGACCTCGGCGACCTCGCGAGGTCCTTCAGGTGCAAACGCGACGAACAGACGACGAACAGCCTGCGCATCAACTTCGGATAACGAAACCAACTCCGATGAGTTTGTGTCGTCCCGACGCGCCGCGGTTCTCGCCGGGACTGTATCTCCCCTCGCGGCCATGCTGGTAACCGTAGGCACTGCTCCTAGTGCAAACGCGGCGACAAACGGGGACCCACCACGCGAATTCGTCAAGGACCCTTCGTTCTACGCCCAGTGGTCGTACGCACAGCCTTCCGACATCGTCCCATTCGTGGAGGCCACAGCGACGCGCGGCGATGCGCAAAGCGTTTTGGCCGCCATGGATACCTTCGGCCAGTACTACCCCATGTACAAGCTGGGCGACGAGAAGGGCACGATGCTTGCCAACCTAGTCAGGAACAAGAACCCAACCAACTGCGTGGAGGTTGGGACATTTCTGGGATACAGCGCGATTTGGACAGCGATTCAGTTGAAAAACGGGGGAAACGAAAACGCAAAGTTAACGTGCGTCGAGTTTGAACCAAGGCATATCGAGGTTGCAAATAAATTAATTGACTTCGCAGGTGTGAGTGACGTAGTGACGGTGTTGCAAGGCTCTGGCGCAGACCGGGTCCCCGATGTCGTTGCCATTGTGGGGAAAAACACACCCGCTGATTTCGTCTTCTTCGACCACTGCAAACAGTGCTACCTCCCGGATTTGGTGCTATTCGAAAACGCAGGGCTGATTGACACAGGAACCGTGGTTGTCGCCGACAACGTCGTGTACCCCGGTGCGCCTGACTTTTTAGATTACGTCGATACCTCAAGAGGGCGGTACAGAACGGAACTGCTGGACGCCAAATTCGAGTACGACCAGGTGTGGAACAAAGACTGGGAGTCGCAGCGAGACGCGCTTAGTTTTTCGACGAAGCTTGAAGAAAACGCGAGTGAGTAGTTTTTGACGCGCGAGTAGTAGTTGGGAGTATGAGTAAGGTTTAATAGTCTACCCATACGGGTTTTAATTATGACCTATCAACACGAGAGGTATGGGTATCAAAATATTCGTCGAACAGAAAATTAATTCGTGGTATCACAAGAAAGCGTCGAGGCTCAAGTCGTGAGCCTCCCTCACCGCGCGAGCTAGGTGCGCGGTCTGCGCGAGGCGCTTTTCGTCAGCTAGGGTAGGCGGGGGTCACCCTAATGGGACCCTGGTCGCCGGTCGTGTGTCAGCTAGTCAGCTAATAAATGTCAAGTCATATCAGACGCCTTTGTAGGTGTAAAACCTTATTAAACCCCCAAAAATCTCACCTATTGCATCCCTCCAAAGTCAAACCCGCCGGTGGGCGCGGCGGGTTGGTTGAACGCGAATTGGTTCGCCCCCGCGTCTAAGGCGGGCGCCAGGTTCTGGTCCTCCTCGTCTTCCAGGCCAAAGTACTCCTCCATGATCTTCACGGCTTTGTCGTAAATGTCGTTGTTGTTGTGGTTCTGCAGGTTCTCGATCTTCTCTAGCCCTTCCGCTTCGTCGATGAGCTGAGCGTACTGGTTCGGCGCTCCATCTTGCGCTCTTAACGCTTCGCCAACCTTCAAGATGTTCTCCAGACCTTCCAGCGCGACCGTCACGATCCTCGCGTCAGAGCACACGATCAAATCGCAAAGAGGCTTGATCGCGCCCATCTCAACCAAGTAGCTGATCTGCTGGTGCGTTCCGCCCGAGGTGGCGTTGGACACAGCCCACGCGGCTTCCTTTTTAATGTCAAATTCGGCGTGCGCCAAGAGGTAAATCAGCGGAGGAACGATGTTGTTCTCCACGATGGCTTGAATCTGGTCCTTGTTCCCCGCAGTGATGTTTGAGATGGTCCAGCACGCTTCTTTTTTGATGGATTTCTTGTGGTCCCCGGTGAGCAGGGCTAGCAACGAAGGTAATGCACGGCAGTTGATGATGATTTGTGTTTGGTAATCGTCGCCGGTCACGATGTTGCCCACCGTTCTTAACGCGGGAATCAACACTGAGGCGTGTTGGCTCCCTAACAACTCAACCAACCTCCGGCACACCCCGGCTTCAATCACGGCTTGGATTTTGTCGTTCGTGCCATCGGAGAGGTACGAAAGCGCCCAGCACGCATCCGTTAGCACTTCTTCGTCGTTGGAGTGCACCAACCGCGCCAGTGCGGGGAGCGCGTCTTTGAGCTGGTCAAACTGCGGCTGCGGTTTCCCGCGGCAAAAGTTGGAAAGCGTCCAGGTGGCGTTGCGCAGCATGGTGAGCTTTGATTCGGCGTTGAGTTGCTCCAACAGCGGATGCAGGGCGTTTTGACCCAGAACCATGTCCCTGCACTTGGGGGAGTCGCCCGCGATGTTTCCCAACGCCCACACCGCTTGTTCGCGCACGTCGTCGGACGGCGAACGTAGGAGCTGCACGAAAATCGGCACCGCGCCGGAATCGATCACCACGCCCGTATTTTCCGAGGTACCGGACGCGATGTTCGTCAACGCCCACGCGGCTTCGAACTGCAGCTGGGGAAAGTCTTCGCGCTTTAAAAACTCGACAAAGTACGGCACCACCCCCGCGCGGATCACCTCTTCAATCGGCGGCGCGCGTTCGATGGAAAGCAACTTGCGGAATTGCGTCGTCGCTTCGAGCTGCATCTGCGCATTGTCCGTCTTGACGCCCTGGACCATCTGGGGAAGCGACTCGAGCTGTGAGGGGGAATGAGAGGAAGGGGAGGTCAGGGGATGTCAGAATTGTACGGCACGAAGGGGTCACATGCAATTTCGACACCGCGTCTTCAGACAATGAAAGAAAAAAACAAGATCAGCCATCTGGAGAGGGGGTGTAAAGATCGGAGGCGTACCTTGGCCACGCCGCCGGACCCGCCGGTCATGGCGGTGGAGTCGCCCGCGGTGGAGGCGCCGTCCCTGTGATTGGGATGTGAGAACGGGTGGAGGGTGTTACGGTCAGCGGCGTGGATCACAGGGAGTGGAGCGCGGGACGTGGGCCAGATCTACGGCGGTGTTGGGAAAACCCGCGCGCCGAAAAACAGCCAGAGATTCGAAAAGATCCGCGGCGTTCCCGAGGCACGGTCCATCGGCGGTGTGGGATGTGTTGCTGCGGCACACGGCGGGCGATTCGTTGCGTGGTGTGCTACATGCGCACGTCGCCCAACGTACCTTCGCTTCTTCAACATCGCTTCTTCCCTCTTGTCCTTGCGGATCTGGATCATGCCCTCTTCGCGCTTACGGCGAGCCTCATCCGCATCAGTGGCCTTCTTGAAGCTCTTCTTGCGCGCCTCGGTGCGAGACGAGGGGCGAAGCATCGTGGCCGGTCGTGAGCACGAAACGACGGGGAAACGACGGGTGAAGTAGTGCGCGTGCGTTGTCGGCGCGTCGCACTTCTGAGGCGGGCGGCGGGACCGCTCCTTTGTTCTGTTAGAGGTGAACTGTGAACGAGCACAGCTGTCAAGTGCGACCGACCGCATCATCTCGGAAGAGGCTCTTTGTTTCGAGACAGGAGAGGTCTTTCCACAACCGCGCTTCTACCATGTCCTCCTCCTCCATCAAGTCGCTCGCTTCGGAAGATGCGCGGCGACGTGCGATCGTCCTTGCGCTTCTTGGCGAAGTCCAAGATTTGTCTCCCGCGTTGCGGGACCAGCGGCTTATTCGTCGTTTCGCGGAGACAAGAGGTTTTAGTTTCGGAAAAACTCTAGTGCTGCTACGGCAGTACGCCAGCTACCGCATAGAACGCGGTTTAGATGACGACAGCTTGCCTCGGTCACCCGGTGTTTCACACGAAATGCGAAAGAGACACACCATGCGGCTTCTGGACCCACGGAAATCCCCTACAACAACGACACACACACCACAGCAAACAGAACAACAACAACAAGCTTTGACCTTTTTACAGCTCAGCACGCCGTCGTTGTGGCCCACCGCGAGGGACAACGACAGGTGCCCTGTGATTTACACCAGCGTGGAGCAGTACGTGCGGAACGACAAAGCGGTCGAGTCGCTGTTAGTGTGGACATGCGAGCTCGTGTGCCGAGAGATGGATGCGGAGATGGACGACGATGGTGACGATGCGAACTCTGAGAACTCCAAAAAACAATTCACAATTCTGCTCGATATGACAAACGCGAAACACGTCCACCTCCCCGCGCTGTGTCGTCTCGGAGAGATTCTGCAACGCGCTCTAAAACGCGGCTTCAGAGGCCGTTTACACAAGTTCTACATGTACCCCACGGGAAGGAAAGGGCGGATTCTTTTGCGAGTTATTAAACCCCTGCTGGGGCGGTACACGCCGCCTAAAATAAAGCTGCTGGATCGGAAAAATCAAAACGAGTTGATTGAAATATTTCCGAAAGAAATTCTGCCGCCGAGTCTTGGGGGGACATCGCGGTTGCTTTCCGTACAGTTTCATGATACCAGTAGCGAGGGATTAGATCAATCGGATGACGTCAAGACCTCGTACACGACGGCAAGTACGGAGGGCGACACGAAACAAAACGGCGATCCATTTGGCGGCGTCCACGGCGTCGCGCCAAATGCAACGAACGAAGAAAACTCAGAGCACAACGATTTGAAGTGGTTTCTGAAAGTCCCCGCGTTGAATTTCGCGGTGATGGGTGTCGTGACGGCGTGTTCCATTCGGTGTGCACCGCAAATACCGCCATCGGGGAGGGTACGAATGGAAACAGTCGGGACGACAGACCTGTGGGGTAAGCCTAATTGGGGTACGCCTACGCCTCGCGCTGGGGAAAAGCAAAAAAGAGCCAAAAGGTGGGCGCACGCTGTTGCGATACTCGCCACGAACGTCCTGACGTGGCGTACCATAGGGTGGGACGTGTGCGGGATCGAACGAAGCGGGGTGTGGTCCGCTGCGGTCATGCTCGTCATAGGGGTGTGGCGCGGCAGGGACAGGTCTGAGAGCGAAGAGAGAAGAATTGCGCGTAAATACCGTATACAGGGATCCTTTACTTTGTAAAACAAAAAGTGCAGTCGAGATCCGAAAAGTGCAATTCATTGAAACCCTGCCTCGCTTAGAATCGAGGGCGCGCCTCGGGCGTCGTCCTTTGTCGGTGACGATGCTCGTCGTGCCGACGGCATCGTGGGTGCCCCCTCGTCGCGCGCCTGTAAAACGCGCGTGGGTGCCAAGTGCCCCCCCAGCGCCCCGCCCCGCGCCTCAAGGCATCCCGAATGTTCGCCCATCTTTCCCGGCTCGTGGAATTTCCGAGCGGTGGGTTGTTTGGTACCCCCGCAAAGGCAAGAAAAGCGACGGCGACGGCACGACGAAGAAGCAGCTGCGGCAAATGGCTGATAAGGCGGGTGTTGTGGTTGATAAAACCATGAGCAAGAAACAACTAAGGGAGGCGTTACAAGTGGCGGGCGTTGCGGTGGAGACGAAAAAACAGCTTCGCGGAGCTGCGGAAAAAGCGGGCGTGTGGTGGACGGAGTCAATGTCCAAACAACAGCTGCGCGAAGCCACGGCGAAGGCGATTTCGAAGACGAAGGCGGAAAAGGAAGGAGCGCAAACTAAGAAGGAAGGAGCTGCTGTGAATGAAGGCGCGGCTAAGAGCGCGAAGGAACAGCGGAAAGAAGCGGCAGAGAAGGCTGCGGCGGAGAAAGCAGAGAAGGCAGCGGAAAAGGCGGAGAAAGCGTTGGCGGTAACTTTGGATGAATCGGATCCGACGATTGATTCCGCAATCGCCGCAGAAGCCGATGCGGACGCAAAAACTCAAAAAGTTTCAAGGCTCAAACGTGCGATTTCGATCGTTGGGATGCTTCTTTTCGTCTGGGTAGCCGCGGTTGCCGCGGCGTTCGACCCGGGCGCCGCGAAAGCCGTGGCGCGCGTCGTGGTCTCATTAGCGCTGCGATTGGCCACCGGGAGCAAATCCAGCGATGGCGTCCAAGAAGCGGCTTTGTGCGTGTTTTCGATTTTGGTACTCAGGCTATTTTTAGAGCGTACCGTCCGCTCCTTGTACTTCTGGTGGACCAGCGAGTCGAAACCCACGGAAGAAACGTGGCAAGAATCCTCACTGCACTGGTTCGTGATGGAGGTGTACGCGCCGATTGAGATTTTTCTGGTCGCTGTGGCGAGCTTACGATTCGCAGAGGGGTGGGTTGAACGGTTCGGGTTGGTCGTGCCTGAGACGTTCAATTTGGTCATCGATACTGTTGTGAGGACTGGATTAGTGTTAGCCTTCTCAAGAGTATTCCTGGCCTGGCAACAACGCGCATACCAAACGCAACAGGAGCAGTTCGAGCTGAAAGGCGAGACTTTAAAGTCGGAACGATTAGCCGGGATCAAGAAACTTTCCACAATCGCGACGTACGTGTTAGCCGCGGTGTTGGGGCTGAAAGTGTGCGGCGTCGATGTGGGTGCCCTAGTGACGTTCGGGGGAATCTCAGGTCTCGCCATCGGTCTCGCTGGTCGGCAAATTTTGGAAAACGCGTTCATGGGCCTCATGCTGTACGCCACCGCGCCGTTCCAGTCGGGTGATGAGATTCGATTCTCCACGTCGCAAGTGAAAGATATAAAGGGGTACGTGTTGGACATCGGGCTGTTCCGTACCACGATTCGGAGCATGCAACGCGAGGTGTATTACTTGCCTAATTCACTGTTTTCGACGCTTGCAGTGTTGAACGTGTCTCGCCGTGGAAAATTCTTCCGAGTCAAGAAGGAAGTCATCATCCGTCTCGACGACGCCGCGAAACTTCCAAATGCGATGAGCAACTTTCGATCGGTGGTGAAAAGTGACCCCAGAGTTGTTCGGAACCTGCACAGGCGCGTGTTTTTAGACCAAGTCTCCACCGAGGGCCTGCACGTAAAAATCTCGTTCTTCGTGGAAGCCGTGAACAAAGACCAGTTCTTCGCGATTCAAAGTGACATGCTGCAAGTGTTTTTGGAGACGTTCAGGAAAAACGACGTGCGCGTGGCGCCGAAAATTTTAGCCACGATGGCGATCGACGACGAATCGAAAAAGTCAGACGAAGACGGCTTGGACGGGCCGCTGGTCTCTGAGGAAGCCGCCGCGGCGCTTTCGAAATTGGCGAAGGAGAAGGATGGGAAGGAAGGCGGGCTCGCCGCCGCGCTCACCGCGCTGACCAAGGGGGGGAGCAAGTACGAGGGGGCGGGGTAGCAGGAGTGTGATTAACTTATTTTTTCGATTTCTGAAGCGTTTCTCTCAATTTTGTTGACGTCACCGAGCGGCGGGCGATTTTGGGCGGCGGCTGGAAAAAGTGCAACTCGGTGACGGCGTTCACACCGCACACATTGTTCGCATCGCCGGTCTCACCACCCGCCGACTTTCTAACGCTCGCCGAAGCTCACCCTCGTGAGTTCTCGCGTTCGTTTTCGGGTCCGCCACAGCTCGGGTCGTCTCTCCCACTGCCCCATTCTCGGGATTTCTCGGGACGCTTTTTCGTGAGTCGAGTGCCGATTGGATAGAACGCATCATGCTCGCTTCGACGACCCGCGTCCACGCCCCTCCGGTGCGCGTCCTCGCCCCCAGTTCGCGCGGGAGCACCCGTGTTATTCGCGACTATCGACGCACGGTTCACGTCACCCGCGCGGTTTCGGAATCCCCCCCCGCGTCCGCGGGCCCTGGCGAGGTGGAACGCGCCCCCGGCCCCGCGAGCGAACCGGGTCCCGAGGAGGATGCCGCTGAGCAAGCGGCGAGGGACATCGCGCTTGAGCTCGCGGTGATTGCGGATGAAACAAGAGCGGCAGACGTACGCGTTCTGGGGGTTTCCAGAAAAGTGCACTGGGCCAGGTACTTCATCCTCGCCACGGCGTTTAACCGCCCGCAGATGCAAGCGGTGGCGACCAAGATGCGGGACCACTTGAACGAAAACCACGGCATGTCGCTGGCGAAGAACGTGACGCAACAGGGCGACTGGGTGTGCGTGGACTGCGGGGAGGTTGTAGTACACGTATTCACCCCACAGTCAAGGGAGTTCTACGACATAGAGCAGTTGTACCGAGACGCGGTGGATGTGGAACTGCCCTTCGAAACGGAAAGGCCGATGGAGGATGAATTCGAGGTTTTCTAGTGAGGTTTTTTGATGAGCAAAGAGTCGCAGAGAAATCAGAAACCTCCCAGTGTACCGGTACCGGACGAGACAAGCACCTGTGGAGAGTAGTTCTCGTGGTACCCTTGTAACGATGCAATATTGTGTTTACTCTTTTAACTTTTGGGTAAGATACAATTATCCACCGCCGAGTCTCTTCAAATCTCTTAATCAATAATCGTACTGCACTCTCTACAGCAGCATGGTGACCGGGTCCTCCATGAACCCCTTGAACTGTCCCAGCCACGTTGCGCCGTCCGCGCCGTCCACGACTCTGTGGTCGCACGAAAGCGTCGCAGACATCATCATCGCCTCTTCGTACCCGCTCCCGTCTGTTTTTTTGACGATTTCCCTCCGCGCGGCGCCGACGGCGAGAATCGCAGCTTGCGGCGGGTTTACAATCGCCGCGAATGACTTGACGCCGAACATCCCGAGGTTGGAAATCGTGAAGGTTCCGCCAATCATGTCGGTCGGGCCCAGTTTGCCCTCTTTCGCCTTGCCTGCTAACTCCTTGACCTCTCCGGAAATTCCCGTCAACCCTAGCCCGCACGCGTTCCGCACCACAGGGACCATCAGCCCTTGCGGCGTTTGAACCGCGACTGAAATGTCGGCTTTTTTATACCGGCGGATCTTGTCCCCCATCCACGACGCGTTCACTTCCGGCACGGCTCTCAACGCCGCCGCAGAAGCCTTCACCACGAAATCGTTCACAGAAATCTTGCCTCCGCTCTTCTCCAACCCGGTGTTGAGCTGCGATCGCAACCCGATCAGCTTGTCCATGCGCACGTCAACGGATAAATAGAAATGGGGAACGGTTTGTTTCGACTCCGTCAAACGTTGCGCCGTGATCTTCTTGATCGTGGTCAAGCTGACATCCTCGAAGGCGGGGAAATACTTGGCGAACCCGTCCGCGTCACCACCTTCAGTAGATGCGCCCACAGCAGGCGCCACCCCAGTCTCAATCGCCCGCGCCACGTCGGACATCACGATCCGGCCGTTGGGACCGGTGCCTGATACTTGCGCGATTGCGATACCAGCTGCCTTGGCCATCGCCCGCGCCTTGGGGGAGGCGAACACGCGGTCGCCGGACGCAGCGCGAGGGGGAGGTGAAGCGGGGGCAGCATCAGCAGGGGTGGGGGCAGCAGCTGGGGCAGCAGCTGGAGCAGCAGCAGGTGCAGCAGCAGACGCAACAGACGCAGTCGGTGTCCAGTCCGCAAACTTCCCTACGTCGCCCTCCTCCTCGACCATCACGGCGACGACCTCGCCAACCTGCACGTCCTGTGCTCCACTTGGGACAAGAATCTTGGCCACGTACCCGTCCTCCATGGATTCAAGCGCCATCGTGGCTTTGTCCGTTTCGATGTCCGCGATGACATCCCCCGCGGATACCTTGTCACCGGGCGAAACTTTCCACTCTGCCACATTGCCTTGCGTCATCGTCGGCGACAACGCAGGCATCGTGATCTCCTGGAACGGAGGGTCTGTTGTGTAGGGTTAGGGTGTTTGAGGAGGGTGAACACGTCGAAGTGATTGAATTGAGAAGAAAAAGGTGGGTCAGCAAAGAGGATCAACAGGCCGCAAGATGCTTTAGATGAATGAAAAAAATCATTTGCATTTTAACTTTTCAATGAAAAGCGAAGCGTCGGAGCAGACGTGAAAAAATATCTCACGATGGTCGCGCCCCTTGTGCGTCGCCGTGCATGAAACTCGGGGGATGACACACAAAATACGTGGGTACGTCGTATTGCGCAAAGCACATGATTCACAGGTGAGGGTAGGTAACTATTCACGTACATTCCGCCGCCGCGGCGAACGATCGCCCGCCTTTCCATTGCGCCGCGTTGGGCTTGATTGGCGCCAACCGAGAAGCGAGCGAAGTGGACCACAACGTGCGACACATATCAGGGCGTCGCATCGACCTCGGCGCCGTTTGAGCCCACGGCGCAGCCGCAGCCGCGCGTCTCAGCGCATTTCGTAGCGTCATCGCTAACGAGATGCGCGATAGCGTACCGCGCGAGCCGCCGCGAACACTGAACCGATCTTGTCACAGAGCCTGTTTGTAAAGTTTGGCAATATTTCTTTTCTGTTTGCTTCTGCTTCGCGCGCGAACGGAGCCCTTTTGAGAAGGGGCTTTAACCTGCCGTGACTGAAGCCGTAACTGAAGTCCATAGGGGCCCAAATTCCACGTTCCTTGATTTCGCCCCTGGAATCTGCGGCGATGACAGGAGTCATAGTCATAGGCAGCTTTGGCGCCGGCGCCGCCCACCTGCGTGACACGCTTGCCTCGCACTTACCCCCCCCCACTTCTCGGGTACGCGACCCCGCGGCGCTTGGCGAGCGGAACCTCCCTCCACCCGGGCGTTCGGTGGAAGACCGAGGCGCCACCGGGGCGCGCCGCCGTGCATTGGGGCAACCCTCGAGCCTTTGATTTTCAATTCGTCAGGGCGAGTGAGGGTTCTGCTGTTCTGCAGGGGCAAAGTGCCTGCGTAGGCCCGCTGGCGACAGAGGAGGATACAGAGCGAGGAGCACGATGCCGGCCGATCACGTGGACGAGCCGCAGGTGGTGCCCTGGCTGGAGAAGCACGACCTGGCGTATTACGGCCCCTTCAGGTGCGTTGAACGCCCGCGCGCCCCACCACGGAGGCAACGTGGGAAACAATCGCAGTGGTCTCTAAATCGTTTTTCGCGCGCGTTTGCGTAGGGGTCATTCGAGTGCCTCTCTCTCCATCGACCTGCAACTCTTCTGCACTTCAGAGCACTGGTGGCAACCGCACCTGGACAACTCCTCATTTCCCGCATTGGCACTGTTACATGCCCCACCTAACCCCCCCCCCCCC
>MDSY01099960.1_pt1 | contig 13120 bp, 11 predicted proteins | sample 811131 | NCBI WGS metagenome assembly MDSY01 (sample SAMN05326643, study PRJNA326480) | marine metagenome | isolation source: seawater | place: Atlantic Ocean: South West | collected 2010
AAAGCACTTCCTAAAAACAAATATAATATAAATATTATTTGTCTAAATGAATGCTCTTTTGATAAAAAATTTAAAAAGTTGAGAATAAAAGTCTTTAAATTAAGCTATAAAAAAACATTTTTTGCCATGCCTAAAATTTTTTTTTTAATCCAAAAAATTTTGAAAAATAAGTATAAAAAAAATATTCTTATTTCAAATATTCATTATACAAATGTTTTATCAATAATTTTTTTGCGATTAATTGGTAATTTAAAAATTATTTTAGTTGAAAGAACTCCTCTTGAGGAGCTTAATATTTATTTTAGTAAAATTGATTTTTTAAAGAAAAATTTTATTAAATTTCTAATAAGAATATTTTATAGATTTTCAGATGAAATAATTTGTAATTCTAAAACTATCGTCAAACAATATCAAGAAAAGCTTAATATTAAATCTAAAACCATTAACCCTCCATCTCTTATTAATTTTTCAAAATTTAAATCAAAAGAAATGAGAAATAAAAAAAAAATTATTATTACAACAATTTGTAGGCTGTCTAATGAAAAGGGGATTGAAATTATTCTTAACGCATTAAAAATTAGTAAAATTAAAAATTATAAATTTTATATAGTTGGTGAGGGTGAAGAAAAAAATAATTTAGTAAATCTTTCAAAAAAATTAAAAATTTCAAAAAATATAAAATTTTTTGGTTTACAAAAAAAAATAAATCCAATTTTAAGAAATACAGATTTATTTATTAATTCCTCATATTTTGAAGGATTCCCCAATTCAGTAGTGGAGGCAATTAATTTTAATATACCTGTAATTTGCTCACAAAGCTATGGCGGTATAAATGAAATTTTACTAAATGGTAAATGTGGAACTATCTTTAAAAATGGAGACTCTAAAGACCTATCTAATATAATAAATAAATTTTATTTAAATCCAAATAAATTTAATTTGATGTCTAAGATTGCAAAAATAAATATTAAAAGATTTTCTCTACAAAATAATTTGGCTAATTACGACAAATTATTTAATAAAATTTAAATCTTAGAATATATGCAATTTAATTATCAAAATTTTTTATGTTATCTGTATCAATTTATTTTAAAAAAAGTATAAATTGAAAAATGAATAAAATTTGCGTTATTGGCCTTGGTTATGTTGGTCTACCTATTTGCTCAATTATTTCAAAAAAATATCAAACAATTGGTTTTGACATTAACAAAAAGAGAATTGAAACTCTTAATAGAAAAAATGATTTTAATAAAGAATTTCATAAAAAAGATCTCCAGAAATTAAAAATTAATTTCACTGCAAATGTTGCTAAAATAAAAAATTATAATTTTTATATAATTTGTGTCCCAACTCCTATTACCAAAAGCAATATACCAGACTTAAACTATATTCATAAAAGTTTTATTACTATATCAAAAATTCTAAAAAAAGGTGATATAATTATATTAGAGTCAACTGTTTACCCTGGTGTAACTAATAAGTTTTCAAATCTTTTAGAGCAAAAGACTGGCTTAAAAAATAACAAAGATTTTTTTGTTTGTTATAGTCCTGAAAGAATTAATCCAGGTGATAAAAAAAATAATTTAACAAAAATAAATAAAATTTTTGCTATTGAAACTAATGACAAAAAAATTATTCATAGAATAAAGTCTGTCTATAGGCATATTTGTAAAAACTTAATTATTACAAAACATATTAAAGAAGCAGAAACTGCTAAGGTAATAGAAAACATTCAAAGAGATTTAAATATTGCGATTTTTAATGAAATCTTATTTTTTTGTGAAAAATCAAAAATAAATTTCTCAGAAGTTATTCGACTAGCAAAAACAAAATGGAATTTCATTAAATTTAATCCAGGATTAGTAGGTGGCCATTGCCTGCCTGTCGATCCTTTTTATCTTTCCTATGCAGCGTCGAAAAAAAAAATTAAAACAATAACAACCTTAGCTGGAAGGAAAACTAACGATAAAATGGAATACTATGTTTTAGATAGATTTAAGAATTTTATAAAAAAAAATAGAAGTATTAATAAAAATATAAATATTTTAATTGTTGGATTATCTTACAAATATGGTGTTTCAGATATGAGAAATTCTATAAGCTTAAAAATTTATGAAAAGATCAAAAATATTTATAAAAAAACATATGCATTAGATCCATTTGTTAATGATACGAAGGTATTAAAAAAAATAGAGTATTCTGAGGTTAAGAAATTTGATGTGGTGGTATTTTTGTCAAAAGGACCAATATTTAAAAAAATCTATAAAGAGATCAAGAAGAGAAAACCAGAAATAATATTGGATCCTTTTTACTATTTTAACAAATAGAATGAGTTATAATTTAAAAATCTAAAGAACAAATTAAACATTAACTAATACTTTTTCATTATATCATAGGTTTTTATTAATCCCGATTCTAAATCGTGTTTAGGACTCCACCCTGTAATTTTCTTTATTTTTGAAATATCCGCTATAAACTCTAATGGTCCAGATACCTCTTTATTCTCAGAAATTATTTTTTTTCCTGAAAGACCTTCAATTATTTTAGTTATTTTATTTATTGAGTTCATCTCACCAGTGCCTAAATTTATTATACCTGTGTAATCAGAATTCAATAATTTTATTACTGCGTCTGCTGCGTCTTCTGTAAAAATAAAATCTCTTTTTGGTAAATCACTCCAAATATTTACTTTATCTTTTAAAAATATATCCTGCATTATAGTTGGAACTAGGTCTGGCCTTCTTAAGTTAGTATAGCCATATATATTACTTAATCTTACTACTATGGATGGAATTTTATTAGAAAAAAAGTTAACAATTTGTTCTGATAAATATTTACTAAAAACATACTTGTTAATATATGGATTAATTGGTTGACTCTCATCAACTGGCAAAACTATTTTTTTTTGGTCATAAAGTAGTATGGTCGTAAAGCAAATAAATTTTTTAATTTTTCTTTTTTCCAGATAAGACAATATTTTCATTAATGGGTACACATTGAGGTCTATACCCATAGTAGTTTTAAGATTAATTTCATGGTGGTTAGAGCTTCCAATTAAGAATATTACTTTATCAAAATCCATATCATCAAGAATAGATAAATCATCTAGATTTTTAATGCTTACATGTTTATTTTTAATATGTTTAGGAGGTTTTGTTCTCCCAACAGAAATAATTTCTTTATCTTTCTCTAAAATAACAGGTCCAAAAAAACCACTACCACCAAATAATATCGTATTCCCCATTTATATTTTTTCAATCTTTTTTAAGTAAATCTCTTTAATACCATCATAAAGTTTTATTGGTTTAAATTTAGGAAAAATTTTTTTAAATTTAGAAATACTTATATCTTTTCTCATTTGGCCATTTGGCATTTTTTTATCAAAAATAATTTTTGCATTTTTAAATTCACAAGCATCTAGAGCTATATCTGCTATTTTTTTGATTGTATAGTTTTCATCTGTAGCAATATTAATTGGTTCATTGAAATTTTTTTTTAAAAATTTCTTAATTATTAGCGCTAAATCTCTGGCATGCATAAATTGTCTTTTAGGAGTTCCGTCACCAAATAATTTAATATAATTTTTTTTATTTTTTTTCGCTTTAATAATTTTTTCTATTAAAGCTCCCACAAAATGCCCTTGCACAGCTTCAAATTTATCAAACTCTCCATATAGGTTACACGGTATTATATAATTGTAATTAGTTTTATATCGTAGATTATAAGCATCTATTTGAACTGCCATACTTCTTTTGGCGTAAGAATAAGAAAATAAGCTTTTGTGGGGGGCCCCTTCAAATAAATATTTTTCTTTTATTGGATAATTTTTAATATTATCTGGATAAATACATGAGCTTAAAAGTGTTAAAAAATTTTTAACTTTATAAATATAAGAATATTTTAAAATTAATGTATTCATGAGTATGTTCTCTTCAAAATATTTTACTGGCTCTAAAATATTGTGGTGTATACCACCTACTCTTGCCGCCAAGTGTACTACAGTTTTAAAGTTATTATTCTTAAATAATTTAATTACATCATTTTCTTTAGTTAGATCATAATCTTTAGATGAAATATAAAATGCATTTGGTAATATTTTTTGCAAATATTGTCCAATAAGACCCGACCCTCCAGTAACTAAAATTTTATTCATAATTTAAATAATATTATTTGTTTTTTATTAAAGAATAATCAATAATAATCAAATAAATTTTATATGTCTTACTCAGTAATTTTACCTACACTAAACGAAGAAGGGCATATTGTTAATTTAATTGAGGAAATAGCAAAAAATTTTATAAATAAAGAAGAAATTTATGAGATTATCGTGGTGGATGATGACTCCACAGATGGAACAATTAATAAAATTACTAACTTTATAAAAACATCAAGTATTAATATTAAACTTCATGTTCGAAAAGAGAAAAAAAATTTAGCAGCTTCAATAAATTTTGGGATCAATCAGTCTAAATATGAAAATATTATTTGGATGGATGCTGACTTTCAACATCCTCCTGAGTATATTAAAAAAATTTTTGATCACATTGATAATTTTGAAGTTATTATTTTTTCAAGATTTCTTAAAGAAAGTAAGAGATATTTTGAAGATGATGTGAGTGTTAAAGAATTTAATGAAGACCAAAGTATACTATTTAATAAAATATCTAATTCATTTATTTTCAAAGAAATTACAGATTATACAAGTGGCTATATCTGTATTAAAAAAAATTTAGTAAAAAAATTAGAATTGAAAGGGTTTTATGGAGAATATTTTGTTGATTTAATTGTAAAATGTAAATTAAATAATTATAAGATTTTAGAATTACCATTCTTAGAGAATAAAAGAAAAACTGGTATCTCTAAAACTACAGAAATTAATAAAATTAAATATTTAATAACTACTTGTTTTTATTTTATGGCATTTGTAAAAAATTGTCTTAAAGTAAAATTCAATTTTAAATTGTAAAATTAATGCAAAAATTATGATTAAATAAAATTTTCTTTAATGATAAATAAAAAAATTATACCTGTAAGTAGCCCTGTAATTACCAATAGAGATGCTAGGTATGTATATAGAGTTACAAAAAGTGGCTGGGTATCATCTAGTGGTAAGGAAATTAATCTTTTTGAAAAAAAATTATCTAAACTTGTTAATAGAAAATATGCCTGTGCAGTATCAAGCGGTACAGCTGCACTTGAAATAGCAGTAAAAAGTTTAAATTTAAAAAAAAATGATGAAATTATCATGCCAACATTTACTATTATTTCTAATGCTATCTCTATAATTAAAAATCATGCCAAACCTGTGTTAATAGACTCTGATATCAATAGTTGGAATATCAATATTAATAACATTAAAGAAAAGATCACTAAAAAAACTAAGGCACTGATGATACCTCACATTTACGGTTTTCCTTGTGAGATGGATAAAATTTTAAATATTTGTAAAAAATATAAACTATATTTAATTGAAGATGCTGCTGAAATGATTGGACAAACGTATAACAATAAACCCTGTGGAAGTTTTGGTGACATAAGTACTTTTAGTTTTTATGCAAATAAACATATAACAACTGGTGAGGGTGGAATGATTTTTACTAATAATAAAGATTATTATAAGAAATTTAATTCTTTTAAAAATCTAAGTTTTGGAAAGAAAGATAGATTTAATCATTCAGACATTAGTTGGAATTATAGAATAACTAATATGCAAGCGGCACTTGGTGTAAGCCAAGTAAATCGATTGAATAAAATAATAAAAACGAAAAAAAAAATTGGAAAATTTTATTATGAAAAATTTAAGAATAATAAAAATTTGATTATTCAGCCTATAAAATTTGATTACGCAGAAAATATATTCTGGATTTATGGAATTGTGCTTAAAAAAGGAAGCAAAAAAAAAAGACAAGAGATTCAAAAAAAATTATTAAAGTTAAATATTGATACACGTCCTTTTTTTTGGCCAATGCATAAACAAGACATATTTAAAAAAATGGGTTTTTTTAAAAAAGAAAAACATCCAGTAAGTGAATTTTTATCTAATAATGGTTTTTACATACCTTCTGGTATAGATTTAAGTTATAAAAAATTAAACTATATAGCTGACACAATTAATAAACTAACTTCAAAATAAAAATTTTTGATCATGGAAAATAATAATAGATTTTTTTTATTAGATTTATCAAGAGCTATTGCTGCAATTTGTGTAGTTCTTCAACATTATCAACATTTTTATTTTGTGGCACCACATACGTATGTAGAAAATTTTGTTAGGTCACAACAACCATTTTTTAAGTTGATAGAACCAGCATATAAATTTGGATCTGTTGCTGTTCAATTTTTTTTTATTCTTTCAGGATTTATTTTTTTTATGTTTTATAAAAAAAAAATAGAAAATAAAAAAATAAATTTTAATAATTTTTTAGTATTAAGACTATCAAGACTGTACCCCCTACATATATTAACATTATTAGCAATGTTACTATTTCAGAAACTTTATTTTTTATTAAATAATGAATTTTTTGTTTATCAAGCTAATGATTTAAAAAACTTTATTTTACATCTTTTTTTGATTCAGGAGTGGGGATTTAAAATTGCTTGGGCATATAATGCTCCCGTATGGTCAATATCTGTAGAATTATTTTTATATATTAGTTTTTTTATATTTTCATTATTTTATATAAAAAATTTATTTCAAAGTTTTTTATCAATCATCATAATATTTTTTTTATATTGTGTAATAAACTCTAAGATAATTGGCTTGTCACTTGGGATAGGCAGTTTATCACTTGGATTATTGTTATTTTATTATGGAGGTTTTACCTATTATTTATTTTTGCAAATAAAAGACTTATTAAATTCAAAATATAGAAATTTTTTATTAATATTTTTATCTATTATAAATATAATAATTTTTGGCAGATTTTTAAACAATTTCTTTCTTGAGTTACAAGTTGGTCTAGTCAATTTTACCGGAGATAGATTAATGCTTCTATTATATTTCATAAAATTACCTATGATTATATTAAATCTTTCTGTGCTTCAATTCTATTTTAAAAATATGGGTAAAAGTTTACAAATTTTTGGTGATATCTCATACACAATTTATTTAGTCCACGTGCCTATTCAACTATTATTTTCAATAGTAGATAAAAATATAGTTAAAATAAATTATGATAGTAATTTTATATTTATTTTATTTTTCTTAATAATTTTTATTTTTTCAATATTAATTTATAAGTTTTTTGAAATACCTGTTAAAAATAAACTAAGAAAAAAATTTATTAATTTTTAACTTTACTAATTGTAAATGAATAAAATATTAATTTTTACAGCAACCTTTAACGAAGTATCAAATATAGATATTCTTTTGGATAGAATAAATAGTTATTGTCAAAATGTAGATATTCTTGTTGTTGATGACAATAGTTCTGATGGAACAATCGACGTTTTAAAAAAATTTGAAAAAGAGTATAAAAATATAAATCTGATTATAAGGGAAAAAAAATTAGGTTTAAATACTGCTCATAAGATTGGATATAATTATGCTATCAAAAATAATTATGATTATTTTATTACACTTGATGCTGATCTGTCTCATGACCCAGCAGTAATACCTGATTTTATTAATATACTTAAATCTAATTCATTCGTAATTGGTTCAAGATATGCAAAAGGTGGAAAATGTGAACTACCTATTGCTCGATTGTTGCTTAGTGTTTTAGGAAATAAATTTATAAAATTGTTTTCAAGAATAAATTGTAGTGAATTTACCACTTCGTTCAGAGGATTTAATCTCAGAAAAATAGAAAATTTTGATATGAATTTAGTTAAATCTAATGGATATAGTTTTTTTATGGAAACTATTTTTTTAGTTTCAAAATTTAATCTTATAGTTGAAATACCAATCCATTTTAAAAATAGAACATCTGGAAAATCGAAAATTCCTAAGATAGAGATAATACGAACATTAATAAACCTATTTAGATTAAGATTATTTTAAGAAAATCTTTTAATAAATAATTTTTTTTTTATTAAGCTTTCCAAGCCAAAACCAAAAAAGAATGATAAATATATCATCACTGGAACAAAATATCTGGTGTTTCCATGCCAAGAAACAAGACCAAAAAAATATAGCGATGAAAAAAATAAAAAAAATAAAAGCTTGTATGACTTATTTTTTAACAGAACTACTAAGCCATAAAAACAGATCAAATAAATTAATAATGAATAAACGACTCTGTATGGAATAAGTTTATCATGCTCTTCTGTCCTATAATACACTTCTCCTGATGGAAAGTTATGATCTGAATATATGTGAAAAGGGTTTAACAATATTATATGTAAAGATTTTTTTAACCCAAAAGATATAAAGTTTGATGGATTTTTTAATATATAATCTACTGTTCTTAAGCTAATAAAATTATCAAATTTAATCTTATCTTTTTCATTTTTTATACTTGTTCTGTAATCCATAAATGTTGGGTTTTTAATATCACTTAGCAATTCTTCATCAAAGTTTATTAGATTATTATTAATCCAATTTAATGAAATTTTGCCTTCCATAATTCCAAATTCATGACGTGAAATATTATTTTTTTTTGCAATAACAGGTTCTACAAAGTCTCTATGTAGGTCTAGTTTTGTGTCTGCTGTCATAATATAAATTTTTCCAGATCTTTGAAAATTATGATATGCAAGAAATGATTGAATTGTTAAAAAACCTATTAATATAATAAAAATTTTCTTATATCTAAATTCTTTTAGAAAAAGAAAAGAATAAAAAATAATTGGAATGATATAAAAAATAGCCATTTGTTTTTGAAGGCTAAGTATTCCTATAAAAAACCCTAGAAAATAAAAGTTTTTGTAAGTAGGGTTTTTTTTTAAAACCAGAGATATTATTATTACTTGTAATGAAAAAAAATATGATTCGCTCCAAAAAGTTCCATGATACTGAAAAATTGTTGGCTCTACACATAAAAAACAAATAATAAAAAAACAAACTTTATTTGAAAAGATATTTTTTATAGATTGATATAATAGCCAAATGCAAAAAAAATAAAATAAACATTGAAATAATAAATAAAAAAAATGTATTCCCGTATTGACCATTTTATTTTCAAAATTATCATAAAGATCTAAATCAAAAAAATAGTAATATGTTGCAGCAATTCGTGGAGGTAAATATTTTGTGTAACTTTCTCGTCCACTTTTAAAATAACCCTTACCTTCTTCAACTTCTTTTTTAATCTCTGCACCATGTCCCAGATATCTTAAGGCGTCTGTTTTAATCATTTGATGATAAAAACTATTATCCTTAAAGACTATTTTATCATATTTATTAAGATTATAATTGCTTATAAAAATTGACAACAGTAAACCAAATAAAATTATAAAATAAGATAAATTAATTTTTTTAATTCTATTAATTAAATTTTTTATATACATCTATTGTTTTGTGGACTCTTTTTTTTCAGTTATATTCATTAAAAAGTTTATATCAATGCTTAATGTGAATGTTATATTATTTTGTTATACAACAAAACATTTACATTTAAAGTAAAATCAATTAGTGTTCAAATATTGAACAAATAACATTTAACATGATAAAATTTGGAAAAAAATCAAAAGATATTCTTGATGTAAAAGGTAGTTTTATTACTGACAACTTAGAGTTATTTAATTGGCAAAAAAAACTTTTTAAAATCTATTTAAAACAACCTAAAAGATCTAAGTGTAAAAATTGTGAAAAAAAATTAAAAGGATCAAGGTTTAAAAAACTTAATATCTTGTACATTTTATGTAAAAATTGTGGTCACCTAAATGGTCTTTACGATGATACAAAATATTTATCAAAAAAATTTTATCAAACTTCAGAGCAAAAAACCTATTCAAAAATTTATGTAGAAAATAAAAGAAAAGATTATAATAAAAGATTAAAAAATATCTATATTCCTAAAGCAAAATTTTTATTAGAAAATCTGTTAAAAAAAGAAAAGAATAAAAAAAGAATTTTTAATAAATTTAAATTTATAGATATTGGATGTGGTTCTGGTTATTTTATTTCCTCTCTACAAAAAATGAAAATCAAAGATTTATTAGGCTACGATCCTTCAAAAGAAATGGTGAATTATGGAAATAAGATAAACCGTTTTAAAAAATTAGAATTTGTTGAACATGATAAAACCATAGATAAAATAAAAAATATTTCTGGTAAGGATCCAATTTGTGTATCAATGATTGGAAGTATGGAGCATATCTATAACCAAAATGAAATTTTAAGAGAAATTAAACGTAAAAAAAATATTAAATATCTTTATATAGTTGTTCCCTGTTTTTCTCCTAGCTCTTTTATAGAGTTAGTTTTTGATAAAAATTTTCAAAGGCTTTTGGCACCACAGCACACACATTTGTATTCTGAAAAATCATTACAATATTTAGAAAAAATGTTCGGCTTTAAAATAATTGCTGAATGGTGGTTTGGTGCAGATATAGTCGATTTATATAGAAATTTTGTCTTAAAAATTTTTAACAAAAAAAAACTGCATGATGAAAAAAAGCTTTTTAATAATATGTTTTTAAAAATTTTAGATGGAATGCAACTTGAAATAGATAAAAAAAAACTGTCTAGTGAGGCACATATACTTTTTAAGGTTAATTAAAATATTATGTTTAAAAAATTAAAAAAAACAATAATTATAGCGGAAGCTTGTGAAAATCATTTTGGTGACATTGATAATGCCAAAAAAATGATAACATTATCAAAAAATTCTGGTGCTGATTATGTTAAATTTCAACACCATTTACCCGATGAAGAAATGTTAAAAAAAGTTCCTAAGTCAAAAAATTTTAATATATCTTTATATAATTTTTTAAAAAAAAACTCACTAAACATTGATGAGCACGAAACTTTAAAAAAATATTCAAAAAAAATTGGTATTAAGTATCTGTGTACTCCTTTTTGTTTAAAAGCTGCTTATGAATTAGATGAAATTGGTGTGGATATGTTTAAAATTGGTTCTGGAGAATTTACAGATATCCCTTTTATTCATGGAGTTTTAAAATTAAAAAAACCTGTGATTTTTTCAACTGGAATGACAAATCCTCAAGAAATGAGAAAGATTTATAAGTTTATTAAAAAAAATAGCTATAATGAATTTGCATTTCTTAATTGTACAAGTGAATATCCTCCTAAGTATGAAGATTTAAATTTATATTATATTACAAAGATGATTTCTAATTTTAAAGACATTATTATTGGTCATTCAGATCACACAAATGACATCTACTCTTCTTTGGCAGCTGTTACGCTTGGTGCTAAAATAATTGAAAAACATGTTAATCTAGATAATTTAAATCATGGTCCAGATAGAGATGTTTCTATAAATTTTAATCAATTAAAAGAAATGGTTCTAGCAATAAGATTATTAGAAAAAAGCTTGGGTTCAAAAAAAAAGATATATAAAAATGAAATGCCCATTGTTAAGTGGGCTAGAAGAAGTATCGTTTCAACCAATTATATAAATAAAGGGGAAAAACTAACAACTAAAAATATTTTTTCAAAAAGGCCTTCTCTTGGAATACCATCATATAAATATTTTAGTATATTGGGTAAAAAAGTAAAAAAAAATATTAAAGAAAATACACTTATAAAAATGAAAGATTTGATTTAATGAAAGTTTTATTTGTAACTGGATCTAGAAGCGAATGGGGATACATTAAACCAATTTTAGATATTTTAAAAAAAAAAAAAATAAAATCTGAAATCTGTTTAACAAATATGCACTTGCTAGAAAGTTTTGGCTATTCAATTAATGAAATTAAGAAAGATGGATTTAAAACTAATGAAAAAATTTATATGGCACTTGATGGTTACAATACTCATACAATGACAAAGTCTCTTGGAGTATTTATGATATCGTTCACAGATATGATTTTAAGACTTAAACCAGATTGGGTAGTAATAGCTGGAGACAGAGCAGAAAGTTTTACAGCATGTGTAGTTTCAGCTTACAATAATATTGCTACAGCTCATATTCAAGCAGGAGAACTCTCTGGTAACATTGATGGACAGTCTAGACATGCAATTGGAAAATTTGCCCATTTACACTTTTGTGCAAATAAAGAATTTGCTAATAGATTAAAGAAAATGGGAGAGCAAGATTTTAGAATTAAAACAGTTGGCTCTCCACAATTAGATGAGCTTAATTTAATAAATAATAAAAAAAAGAAAAAAGATATTTTTGAGGAATTAAATATTGAAAAAATGAAGGATTATCTTTTGGTTGCGTATCATTCAGTAACAGAAGAATTTCATAAGACTCAAAAAAATTTTGATATTTTTTTTGAATCATTAAAATTAATTGATTTACCAAAAATATGGATTTTGCCAAATAATGATGCTGGTTCAAATATAATTAAATCTAATGTTTTAAAAAAAAGAACTAATGATATTTTTATTTTTGACAATGTGAATAGAGAAAAATATCTATATTTATTAAAACATGCATCATGCATTGTTGGAAATTCAAGCTCAGGAATAATTGAAGCGCCTACTTTTGGAGTACCATGTGTTAATGTCGGTAGGAGACAAAATAAAAGACTAAGAGCAAAAAATGTAATTGATGTTTTAAACTATGATGCAGTAAAAATATCTCGAGCTATTAAAAGGGCTATATCTAAAGATTTTAAAAGAAAACTAATCAATTTGGAAAATCCATATGGAGATGGAAATTCATCAAACAAAATTGTAGAATATTTGCTTAATACCAAAAGGGATAAAAAATTATTTTTTAAAGAAATAACATATTAGATTTTTAAAATGAAAAATATTAATAAATATTGTATATTTGAAAATAGTACAGCAAATGATGCCATAGAGGCAATTTTAGCAAACAAACATAATCAAAGAGTGGTGTTTATAGTCAATAAAAACTTTAAAGTTTTAGGCACATTAAGTGAAGGTGATATTATGAAGGCGCTATTAATAAGTAAAAATATTGATAATATATTAGCTTCAAGCATTATGAATAAATCTTTTAAGTTTTTATTAAAAAAAGATTTAGATGCAGCTAAAAAATTGATAATAAAATATAATATTACTTTAATCCCTGTAGTT
>MDSY01088753.1_pt1 | contig 13117 bp, 14 predicted proteins | sample 811131 | NCBI WGS metagenome assembly MDSY01 (sample SAMN05326643, study PRJNA326480) | marine metagenome | isolation source: seawater | place: Atlantic Ocean: South West | collected 2010
ATAAGCCATTTTAGACATACCTCTTACTATTTTTCTTAAACGTGAATACGAAATAACAACTTCTTTACCATTAACATTTAAAACAACAACCTGAGAGTTTAAGGGTGTGTTTTTTGAAAGAGGGTTATTATTATTTGGATTTATATTGGATAATCCCATTTAAATCTCCATTTACTATAGTCTTGATAAATACTGCCCATAAACAATTTAAATCAAACATTACTTTTTAATAGCATTACTAGTATTTCCAAAATCAGAATAATGATAAGACGGTGATTTAGCATAGTCTTTGGTAAGACTTTCAAATAAAGCCTTCTTAAACGTTGTTGTAAAAGATTGGCTATCGACCCATTTGGCTACATACAAAATATTTACAGACCGATCATATCTCACAAATTTTGGAAGGGTATTTTGAATATGAGCATCTAATTGATCAAAAATAGTGTTACTAAAAAAAACTATCAGGTTTGGAGAATGAATGGTATCACTCGCTAAACCAAACAACGAACGTTCATCTAAAGAACGTAAGCTATCTCGAGTTTCATTAAAAAAAGGACTAGCCATTGGCCTATTTAAAGACACATTTTCAACCATTCTTATATTATAATAATTAATTAAAAAAGCAATTTTTTCAGATTTTGTCATAGAATCAATTGGTAATCTTTTACAAACTCTAAGTAATAAACTAAAGTTTTGGCTTTTAACCATAGAATCATAATCTACATACACATAAGAAATAGATTTTGATTTTTTAATAATGGTGTGGTCTGATACCAATTTTGACCAAATAGTTTCATATGGATGTTGTCCAAACACACACACACCCATCACTAAAATTAAACACCATATCATTTTTAGTAGCCTCATACTATAATGATAGGCTAGAATAAGTAAGGAATAAACATCTTTTTGGAGGAAATCATGTCACAAAATGGCGAAAAAGCACCTGATTTTTCATTAGCTAACCAAGAAAATACTATAATTAACCTATCTGATTATCGAGGAAAAAAAGTAGTTCTCTACTTTTATCCAAAAGATGATACCTCTGGGTGTACAAAAGAAGCTGAAGAATTTACTCAAAAAAAGAACGAATTTGATTCACTAAATACCATTATTTTAGGTATTTCAAAAGATTCTACAAAATCACATGAAAAATTTTGCAAAAAGTATAACTTAAGTATTACCTTATTAAGTGATCCTGATACGGAAATTAATAAAGCCTATGATGTTTGGAAAGAAAAATCCATGTATGGAAAAAAATACTTTGGCACAGAACGAACTACCTTTGTAATTAATGAAGATGGCGTTATTGAAAACCGTTGGTCAAAAGTTAAAGTAACAGGCCATGTTGATGATGTTTTAAAGTATCTTTCTAAGTAAATTTATTTCTTTACTTTAGATTTACATATTTTTACATTTTATAGCAATCCGAATCATAGTCCTATAGTAAAGAGATTATAAATTTAAAATGAATGATTAAATAATCATTATCCACGATAAAAAGCAAAGTTATTTTCAGTTTCAATAACTTTAACTTCATATAATAACTCACCTAAATAAGGTTTGAGTCTATTCCAAACAACAATGACAAGGTTTTCAATGCTAGGTAATAAATCCTTAAATTCAGGAACATCATCATTTAAAAAGCGATGATCCATAGGATCTAAAATATGTTCTTGTAAAATAGTTTTTAACATTGATAAATTCATAACCATCCCTGTAACCGGATCGGGAACTCCCTTTAATGTAACAAACAGTTCAAAATTATGACCATGACCCTTTTCTCGACTACATTTATCAAACACATCCCAATTATCCTTTTCTGATAACTGAGGGGAATATAAGCGATGAGATGCAGCAAAAACAACTCGACGGGTAATATAAACACATTGTGACACGTAAGCGCTCCTTTACTAAGTGAAAAAATTATACTTGGTTAAACTCAATAATTAAATATATAATCAAGTTCATGTTAGGTGAAATAATTATTGATGAATTACAAGTAACAACCATTATTGGCTGTATGGACTCTGAACGAACCACAAAACAGCCCTTAACTATATCCTTAGCAATTCAATATGATATGCAAAAAGCAGCAGAAACAGATACTATCGACAAAGCACTTAATTATGCTCAATTATCTGAAGATATTAAAACCTATGTCGAAGCAAGCGAACATTATATTTTAGAATCTCTAGCTCAAAAAATATTTGACATTGTTTTTAATTATCCTCAAGCACTTAAAGCCTCCCTTTTTATTTATAAACCAAACGCTATTTCATATACAAAAAGAGTAGGCTTAAAGGTATCACAAACTAGAAAAACACTTCCATCTATCACAAACAGCACATCGGATCAACTCATTTGGAACGAATAAGCTAAAAACAAGTATCTTTTAAGTTATATCAATAAGACTTATATGGAGTGGGGTAGTGAAGCCATATATTTTTCTTTTCCTACAGTGTAGTCCCCCCCTTTTTTTTAATTTTTATATTACCACTCAAGTGTACCTGTTTGATACTCTCTTACAGTACCCTCAAAAAAGTTAACTTCTATCATGGATCCTTGAGTAAATTCATCGATCCAAGGGTAAGGGTTTTTAGCATTAAAGGCTTTTGGTAAACCAATAGCCGTTAATCGTAAATCTCCAATAAACTGAATATAATCTTTTAACGTTTCGGGAGTTAATCCAAGAATACCCTCTCCAATACAAGAACATCCCCATTCATATTCCATTTGAACAGCCTCAATAATATTTTGAGACATTTTTTCTTGTACTTCTTTTGTCCATAATTCTGGCTGTTCTTTTTTAATTTCATTAATAATATTAACAAATAGCTGAACATGAAGATCTTCATCTCTGTTAATAAACTGAATCATTTCTTTTGAACCAGGCATTTTATTATGTCGCCCAAAATTATAAAACACTAAGAAAGCACTAAAAAAGAAAATACCTTCAAAAATCAAATTTGTTGTACATGCCTCTAAAAACTGCTTTGCATCTTCTTCATTTTTTGTATCAAAATCAGTACGTTTAATCTTAAACATAGATTCCCAGACACGTTTATTTTTGTAATACAGTGACTTATCACGTCGATATAACCCATAAACATCCTCAGGGTTTAATCCCACAGCCTCGATCATAACTGAATAACTATCAACATGCAGGCACTCTTCATAAATTTGCCTTGCTATTGCTAACGAAATTTCAGGACTTGTAATATTAGGTTTAATAATTTCACTCAGAGAATGAACTAATAGTCCATCTAAGTTAGAAGCAAATGCCAATGCTCTTAAAAACGTATCTTTTTCTTGAGCTGTTAACTCATTATTTTCCCATTGCTCTTTATCTTTTTGAAAGGGAACTTCTTCAGCAACCCAATTATTACGCTGCATATTTTTAAATATTTCACGAGCCCATGGGTGTTTTAATGGAGATACTTGCATTAAACCATCATCTTCTCCATTAATTACCTTTCTCTTATTAATTAATTCTGCATTGGTTAATGCAGATCCTGTAAATTCGCCTTCAAATGAACTTGTTGTCATAATTTTTCCTCCTTATATTTTACTGGCAAGCCTCGCACTCTGGATCTAAAATACTGCAAGCACTCACAACTTCCGTTGCAGCAGCCGTTGTAGTAACAGGCTGAGTATCACCCACATCCTGAACGGTTGCCTTTGTTACTTGAGTTGCCGCTAAGGTTCTTAAATAATACGTTGTCTTTAAACCTAATTTCCATGCTAACGTATACGTATCACTTAGCACCTTACCACTTTGTGTTGTTAAAAAGACATTGGTTGAAGCTGACTGGTCAATCCATTTCATTCTCTTAGATGCGGAACGTAGCAACCAATGCATATCAACTTCAAATGTTTCTTTATACTTACGTACAAACGCCTCAGGAATACCTACAACATCAGCAATTGACCCATCATGTAACTTAATTTGCTTTACCATTGCGTCATTCCATAACCCTAACGCTTCTAAATCATCCACTAAATAACGATTAATAACAAAAAAGTTACCCGACAAATTTTCTTTCATATACATATTTTTATAAGCTGGCTCCGTACAAGGATAAACGCCTGATATGTTAGCAATTGTTGCAGTTGGAGCAATGGCCATAACATTGGAATTTCTCATACCATGTGACTTTACATGATCTCGAACAACATCCCATTCAAGACGAGTCTTGCGATCAACATCAATAGCTTGACCGCGCTCTTTTTCTAGAATATCAATCGTATCAAGTGGAAAAATATTACGATCCCATTTACTACCTTTAAATGTTTCATAAGAGCCTCTTTCCTTTGCTAACTTGGAACTCGCTAAAATTGCATAATAGGAAATCATTTCCATTGATGCATCAGCAAATTCTAAATTTTCATCAGACTCAAAATCTATATTTAACTGATACAAGGCGTCTTGGTACCCCATTAATCCTAGACCAATAGCGCGATGACGAAGATTGGCTCGCTCAGCCTCGATAGTAGGATAAAAGTTATTGTCAATAACATTATCAAGCATACGAATACCAATTGATACAGTCTCTTCAATCTTAGCTCTATCTAACGCTCCATCCTTAACCATATTTGCTAAATTTAAACTTGCTAGATTACAAACAGCTGTTTCATCTTTAGATGTATTTAAGGTAATTTCAGTACAAAGGTTAGAAGAATGAACAACCCCAACATGATCTTGAGGACTTCTAATATTACAAGGATCTTTAAAGGTTACCCAAGGGTGTCCTGTTTCATAAAGCATTGTTAAGTGTTTTCGCCATAAATCAGCTGCAGGAATCACTCTTTTTTGAATAGAATCATCAGCCTCATACTCACAATATTTTTGTTCAAAAGCAGCCCCTGTTAAGTCATGTAAATCAGGAACATCAGCCGAACAAAATAATGACCAATCGGCTTTTTCTTCAACACGTTTCATAAATAAATCTGGAATCCAACATGCCGTATTAATATCATGTGTTCTCCGACGTTCATCACCTGTATTTTTACGTAGTTCAAAAAACTGCTCAATATCCATATGCCAAATTTCTAAATAAGCACACATTGCACCTTTTCGTTTACCACCTTGATTAACGGCTAAAGCAACATCATTAAAAATTTTAATAAACGGAATTACACCTTGAGATGTTCCATTCGTACCTTTAATTTTTGAACCAGTAGCTCTCACATTTGTCCAATCGGAACCAATACCACCTGCCCATTTACTTAATTTTGCATTATCCGCAAACAATTTAAAAATGCCCTCTAAAGAATCCTCAGATGTATTTAAATAACATGAACTCATTTGACTAAAGCATGTTCCACTATTAAATAGGGTAGGCGTAGAAGACACTAAGTCCATTTTTGATAAAACATTATAAAATTCGATCGCTTTCTCATCTCTAATATCAGCGTTTTCTTTTAACGCTAATCCCATAGCGACACGCATCCAAAACCATTGAGGCAATTCAATAACAGTAGATTTTAAGTCTCTATTTCGAATAAAGTAGCGATCAACTAAAATTTGGATCCCTAAAAAATGAAATAAATAATCTCGTTTATTATCAAGTGCTTTCGATAATTTATTAAAATCAAAAGAAAGTAACTCAGGATTTAATAAATCTAAAGATACACCTTCCTTTATGTAAGACTCAAACTTTTGTTGATAATCAGATAATTGCGTTTCTGTATCTAAACCAGAACCCAATATAGCTGTATATAAACGATCTAAAATAATTCGAGAAGATAAACTACTGTACTGATAATGTGTCTCTATTCGCTCTCGCGCAGCACCCAATATTAATTGATCTAATTCTGACTGTGGAATACCATCATAAATTTGCTTTGTAATAGCCGATATCATATCAGCAATACTGACCTTATATAAATCAAAGGATAAACGTCGTAAATAATCTTCAATACGTTTTGGGTTATATACAATAAACTCTGTCTCAGAAACCTTAATTTTTAGAGTTTTTTCTTGAACTTTTATAAAAGTTTTTTCTTGTCTTAACCGAGTTTGCTGCTCCCGATATAAAATATAACAACGGGCAATTGAGTGATACCCTTGAACCATTAGCTCTTTTTCAACAGTATCTTGGATCTCTTCAACCGTAAGATCACGAGTTAAGCTTTTAGATAATGATTCTAACGATAATAAAACTGAGTTCATAATACCCGAAACGGTGTCTGGATTATTAATATTTTCAGATTGAAAAGCCTTTTCAATTGCAACATAAATCCTATTCCTATCAAATGACTTTTTCTCACCATTACGCTTAATTATATGGGTAATCATAACTCGATCACTATCTCCTTTTATTTTTCCAATGAAACCTTTCTATTATAGCCATATAGAAGCAAGCAGCGTCAACATAACGAAAAGAAACAGTCATTAAAAACAATAAGTATAAACTCATATATCCGAAAAAACTTAATATACCTATTTTCTATTGTAAAAGAAATTATAAGTTTGACATTCTAACAAATAAACCCTTAAAAAGAGTCCAACGCTCGATAAAACAAACTACTTGATAAGCGCTCTTGCTCACTCTTAGAAAGAGTTAATATCTTACAAATATCATGCATATGATTAACATAACGAGCTCCTACAATAACAGAATCCAAAAATGATTTTTCTAGTAACCAATATAACAAGCAATTCGTATAAGAAAATCCAGCGGTATCTAAACTAAATAAACCCTCAAGCTTTTTCTTAATTTCAGCATCAAAAAAGCAAGGGTTCCGATTACGAACATCTTTTTTACTAAACAAATAAGATTGAGAATATAACGGGTTTACCAGCAACCCTTGTTCAAAAGGTGAGTAGGAATAGATAACCTTATTATCATCACCTAAGCTTGTCATAAGACCTTCATCTCCTTGATTTACAAGGTTATAGTGAAACTGACATAGGTCATAATCATAACCTTGAATGACGTTAAGATGCTCATGTCTAATATTACAAAGCCCCCAAAACATAATATGACCCGCTTCTTTTAACTGACTTAAGGTATCACAGGCTATTCGAATATCTAAATGAGGATCTGGCCAATGTAATAAGACGCTATCTAATGTATCTTTTTTAAAAATATCACGTGCTTTATCAACCGTATCGCAGATATGACGATGACTAGCATCATGAATAACACGATTACCTTGCCATTTTAAACCCGCCTTTAAAAAAACAAGATAACTACTTGGATCATACGCTTGTAACACTTTATATAAAATATGTTGAGATTGCCCCTTGGCATAAAATTCAGCACAATCAAACTGGCGAATCCCATGTTCATAAGCTAATGCAATCACACGATAGGCTTCTTTTGTATCATATAAACCAAAATGTGAGCCACCAAGAGCCCACGTACCTAAAACTAATGAATTATTAAATGAATTATTTTGTAAAAAAGCAGCTAATTTATTCGAAGAAGAACGTTGTTTGTTGTGCAGCTGAAGGTCCTTCATTGGCATCATCGCTATAGCCTAACATATCATCATCACTAAAATCATCATCAGATTCACGAAGATGTGCCATTTCCAATAGATTAAGTAATTCTTCTTTTTCAGCACACGCACTAAATGATTCTATAATTTCTAGCAAGATAACTGAGGTTTGCTCTGAATAAGTCTGAATCGATGGATCTGAAGATGACGCATGCCCACCCTGAGAATCACCTAACTCTTCATGAGAGTAAGAAATACCAATTTGAAAAAAGTAAGAATGAACCGAATGAAATAAAGGCGACTTTTTCTTTCGTAATGGCTCCCATAATTCAGCTAATTGTTCTAACACATGAGGATCTTCTGATCTATCAAATAAAGCCTTAGCACCTTCTATTAAACGGTTTAACTCATCTAGTAAAGACTCTCCCGTTGGTCCTGATTTACCAAGAGACTTTAAAACATCAGCAACACCCGAAATAATATGCTTTATTGCATCAAAAATTGCTTCAGCAGCTTGAGGTTCGGTTAAACCAACCAAGGGTTGATCATTTTCTAGTCGTTGTAAAATGGCTTCAACCTTAGAACTAATAGGAGGTATTTCCATTAATTGAGTATCTAAAATATCTGAAAAAGCTTTGTTCTCACCAACACCAAACCCATCACCCAAACCACCTAGATTACCACCTAAATAGCGTGAGATACTTGAATTTTGAGATTCTGAATTATTTGCTAGTGGATTAAAATCTAAACTCATAACAACTCCTTTTTCTTACACTTAGTATATCGAAAAAAAAATAAAGCTTAATGTATCGAAATATTATGTTTCTTTAAGAGACTTAGCACCTAGTCACAAAAACTTACATCATTAACTCCAATTTTTTCTGAATAAAACTTTCTCTTTTTTCACTTCATCATACTAGATAAATCGGCTAAATCCATAACAGTGTCATTTTTTGTTACAGATAATTATGCATGCTTATCATTTAATTGTGCAAGCTTAACCTTTAAGTAATTTGTATAATTAGGTTTCTCCTTTAAAAAAGCATCTCTAAGCCTAATATAGTCAACGTAATGAGTATCAGAGTTACAAAAATGATACTGTCTTAGAACAGCTAAAAACTGGCAATAAGCACGACCATCTTTGAACGAAACATCTAGCTCAGAAACATCATTTAAAATCTGACCTAAATTTTCAAATGGGCTTGAGTTATCATAAGCTAATTTAATGAGTGTCTTTATATCTTGAAACTCTTGATAATACCTATTTTTTCTTTCATGTTCATCTTTAGGTATTTCCTGAAAACCTGTAACCAAAGGATTAGAAAAAGAAACGCTTTTCATTAAAAATCAAATACCATAATTATGTTTTTGAGGACTCTCTAAGCCTGAAAAAAAACGCGCCTGAAGAGACCTAGCAAAAAGATAATCTAAATGCTGAATAGACGTAGGGGAGGAGCCTAATAAATCCTGCCAAACATCCCAGCGTTCCATACAAAAATAAAATAAAGGCTTATTACAATCCGTTTGAGGAGACAGATCATCACAGCCAAGAGCATCCTGTAAGGTATGAATGACATGACGATACATAGCCATTCTAAGTGGCTTTGGATAACGCATTTTACCATCATCACCTCGAATCATTTCAGTATAAGTAATGGTTGATGCTGGAAAATTAGCTTCAATTTTCTTTTTCATCTCAGGGTTAAAGCGCAAACTACCTAAAGAAATCCAAGCAATCTGATTTGTATTTGTCGCCTTAATAGTATCTCGAATTAACGATTCATACTCTGATTCCCATCCTTCAAAATAAAGCATAGGATCAAAATGTAACCCTACTAAATAACCTGCATCCGTTACTTTTTTTAGAGCTGCTAATCGTTCAGCTAAGCGCGCTGTTTTATGTTCTTGCTTTTCAACAATGCTATGAGCATTTAATGACCATGATACAACGGTTTTATGTTGATGATCACAAGCTAAAATAGAATCTACACAATCAGACTTAGTTTTTAGCTCTAAAATAGCATTAGGAATATCTCGAAATGCATTAATTAAGCGTTGCGCTTGACCTGTTTCATATTCTAAGGCCAAACTATCGCCTAATTCCCACGTTCCAATTCTAAATAATCTATGAGGTTCTTTTAAACACCGTTCTTTTACCTCATCAATCAACGCCTTATCATCACCCACTACTTTTGTATTACCATCATTAAGATAGTTTTGTAAAAAACAATAAGAACAATCATACGGACAATTACTAACTGATTTTAAGACTTTAACATTACAGCAAATATACTTATCACTTATCGTGGCACAGGTATCAAGTGCTTCACCTTTTTTTTCAACAACCACTAACTGCTTTTTACCAGATCGATAATGCTTCTTAACAGTAACATCATCATCGACAACATAATCAATCCCTGCCTTTTCTAAGGATTTGATTAAGTCTGAATTAAGTTGAGATGAATCAACAATAGCATTTTTTATCTTAGTCATATGACATTTCCTTTAAAAGTCCCTGTAATGAATCCTGTTGTAACGTACTAACTAACGCCTGCATATCATGTTCTGATGTGACATCTGCCGATAGCTGAAACCCTTTATTTTCTAATGATTTATCCCAATGAATTGAAATAAAAGCAGGCAAATTAAGAGACTTAATATACAAATCAATATGCTCGTTATACTTAAATTGAGTTGGAAAACATAACTGAAAAACCTGATTTCTTAACATCAGCAAGCGCTTATCAGAACTCAAGGTAGTATCGTGCAAACAATCTAAAGCTAAAGCCTTTGTTAACGAATCAATACCGCCTAATCGATGAAAACAATTATGTAAAGACTCCAATAATTCTAAAAACACAGAACAACTAGGATCAATAAAAGGCAAGATAGTTGTTTGAAACCATTGTAGATACGAATCATCATAGCGCGTTAATTGACAGGCTTGTTTATATGACAATTTCTTACTCGAAGCAACCTCTAAAAGGTGCTTGGGCAAGTGTGCAATCTTAATAAAGAATGATAAAACAGACTGCTGATCCACCAAACCCAACAGGGGCATCAAAGACAACACATCATGTCTATTGGATAGATCAAGACTTGCTTGAGCTAAAAACTGAGCTTTTAAAATAACAGGCCATGAAGAAGCTGAAGAAGCAATTAATAAAGCATCTAAACCTAAAAATTGAGCATTATAATCTAAAATTAAATATGGAAATGACGTTAACTTAGCATGATGCGCTGTTAAACAAAACACCGTTTCCGTTTCATCATAAAAAGCATATCCAAAATCATGATTAACGGGACCCAAAGAATCCAATAATAAATGATACGGCTTATGCTTGGCAAAGAGCGGAGGTGATGATAAAAATTTAAGTTCCTTAACAGGCATAAATCATAGTATACACAATATAAAAGTCTCCTAACATACCTCAACGTCTGTTAACTTGAAATAGTATCACTAATATAAGAATCGATCTGATTTTTACTGCAAATAGACTTTAAATCATGGCGTATTTTATTTAATAAGGCCTGATCTGTAGCAAAGGCACCTAAATCATCCGCTAACTGACTCGCTGAAACATTCCTAACCCATTCAGGAATAATCATTGTTCCTGCTATTCGATTTGGCAACGAGACAAAAGGCCGTTTTTTTAAATAAATATAAATTGCTAATTGTTTAATAAATTTACCAAAAAAAGGAAGAGATCCTAATAAACCAACTAAACCATCTAATTCTAATAAATCAGGTCTATTTAATGGTAATACTGTAACCATTGGTAACTGCATATACATTGCTTCTGCCGTATTCGTTCCAGGAAGCGACATCATGCACATAGCAATCGTCATAAAATCTAAGGAGTTTCCTCTTAAAAAAAATACTCTATCATCCAAAGAAGAGGTATCTAAAGACTGAAAAACATCATCTGATATTGTTGGCGCAATAGACACTAAAACATCAATACTGGATTGCTGTAATAAAAAAGAGCGAATCGCATCTAAAGCAACCTTGCCAAATGCTTTAAAGTGATGAGGTCGAGATCCTAAAAAAACCAATACATACGATCTATCTGGTAACGAATACTGTTTTAAAAGAGCCTCGCGTGAAGGTGCTTTGGCTAAATAATGAGCAATATTAACCTGCATAAGATCGCCATGAGTATGCTTATAAAATATATGCTTAAAAAACATTCCTGGTTTTTTACGATGTTCGGTATAAACACTGGCAGAAAATCCCAATCGCCAGGCTAATAATTGTGAATAAAAAGGATCGCCTCCTAAACATAAAACAGCACCTTGTTTAGCCTGCTTTGATAATGAGGAAAATCCAAACAAAAATAACACGGTTTGTTTAGGCGTTAGTACTTGATCAACACCCTCAATAGTAGCCGCAACGGTTGCTTCTTGACCTGTAGCATACTGACAAGGCACCAAGCAAACTGTAATAAAAAGATTAGCAATTCGTTGCTGACATGTTTTTACAACAGGACGTACCCATGCTGCTAACTCTCCTGGAGAATTTGTTTGAATAATTAAATGAAATTTATTGGAATTCTGACTCAAGTTTGTCATAAATATCTTTGATAGCTTGATCATGTTCTTTAGGTAAAATTAATAAGGCATCATCTGTATCAACAATAATTAAATCATCTACATGAGCCAACACGACTTTTTTTCCTTTAGGACTCATCACTATATTACGATGACTATGATGAGCCATTAGATCATGCTTACTAGCATTTTGGTTAGAATCTTGGGAAAAATGCGGCGCTAAAGATGACCAACTGCCAATATCATCCCATTGAAATTGAGCAGGAATCAAAACCATATTATCAACTTCATGTTCAAGAACACCATAATCTATTGAAATAGACTCTAACTGAGAATAATAATCAGATACATCCGCCGCAGCTCGAATCCCTTTACCTGTAAATGAATGAATGACATCATAATGCGTTGGTAAATGTCTTTTAATACAGTCCATAATACGACTAGCTCGCCAAACAAACATACCTGCATTCCAATAATATCCTTGATCAATATAAGATTGAGCCTGATCAATACTAGGCTTTTCTTTAAAGGCTGTCACAGAATAACCAGTATTATTAGTATTACCTTTCTTAGTATCAACCGCTATGTAGCCATAACCAGGATGAGGTCGGGTAGGGGGGATGCCAATAGTAACAAGAGCATCATCTTGTTTAACAACATCAACCGCCTGTTGAATCGTCTGACAAAACCCTTCGCTAGAATTTATCCAAGCATCTGCTGATAAAACAACACAAATGGCATCTGAATCTTCTTTTAAGGCTTCACAAGCACCCCAAGCAATACAGGCTGCCGTATTTTTTCCAAAAGGTTCTAATAATAAATACTGTGGATCAACAGATAAATCTAATGAATCAAACATATCACGATGGGATTGACTCCCTAAAACCCAAGTACGTTGATTATCGGAAATCCCTGAAACACGATTCATGGTTGTCTCCAAAAGGGATTGATCATCAAGAATCGATAAAAATTGCTTTGGTTTTGCTTGTCGAGATAATGGCCAAAAACGGGTTCCTTTTCCCCCAGCCATAATCATTACATGAATCATAGTGTCACTGTACTAAAAAGCGTAATCCTTTGTAAAGTATAGAAATTACCGAGACTGATAATCAACATG
>MDSY01074253.1_pt1 | contig 13116 bp, 15 predicted proteins | sample 811131 | NCBI WGS metagenome assembly MDSY01 (sample SAMN05326643, study PRJNA326480) | marine metagenome | isolation source: seawater | place: Atlantic Ocean: South West | collected 2010
CGAGGATGAACATTTAGGATCTGTGTACATCCTTATTAAAGTGCAACTATCATACCAATCGAATTAGGATTTATTAAGAATTAACTTTTGAATTGCTTTCAGAGATTCTGATTATTTTAGAGGCTATTAAACACAAAATTAAAAAATAACTTCCTTGCCACCATGCCTGCCAGTACGAAAAATTAACTAGTGAAGCTCCCCAATAATAACCGTTAAAAAAAATTAAAAAATTTTTATCCAAATAGTTTGCCTTTATAAAAATTCTATAATTTAACAAAATAATAAAAATAATAAAAGAAAAGGTACCCAGCAAACCTGTTTCTAACAATAATTCTATAAAAAAGTTGTGAGGATGACTTGGAATAAACTTCATTGTTCCAGTATGTTCTGATCCGATTACTTTTTGTCCATCCTCAATGAAATTTGAAGTATCAGGCCCATAACCTAAAAAAGGTTTTTGAATAAATTTAGATAAACTAAATCCCCAAATAAATTGTCTGTGCGCATCTAGAATAGATATTGGTATTGTAAAATTTTGTTTTTTTACTGAATTAATATCAAATTCCTGAGGCAATTGCTTTGCAAAAAAAACTGCAAAAATAGATAAAAAAATAGTAATTCCTAAAATCTTTGCTTTATTAACATAAAACCTTTGGCTAATTCTAAAAATTATAATTAGAAGTATACCAACTAAAAAACCAAGAATCGGTGCATTTGAATTACTTAGGTAAAGAGAAGGAAGAAGAAAGAGAACTGGTATAAAAAAAAACTTTGATTTTTTGAAGAAAAATAAAAGTATAATCAAAATTGAGATTATATTTAGAACACCTTTATACCTTCTTATTTCAGCACCCTGATGAAAATCACCAGTTAGTATTCCACTTTGGTAAACATCGTAAAAAAAAATAATTACAATATTAATTAAGGTACTAAGAATAAAACAATTTAAAATTTTTTTGTAAGATTCGTCATCTTTAATTAACAAAAAAAATAAATTTAAACTAATAATAATAAAAACAATAAAATAGAGAACAACCAAAATTGATCTCTCCGGTTTTATTGAAAAATAAGAAGATATTAGAAAAAAAATTATTGTAATGAAAAAAAATAAATCAACATTTTTGTTCTCAAATTTAAATTTAAAATTTAAATTTTTTTTTTTCAATAAAAACAAAGGCACAAGACCTAATAATAAAGCAAAGCCAAAAGCTATTTTATTATAAAGCAGAAATGTATAAGAAAAACCAATTAAAAAATATGTGATTGATAGAGCTCTTTTCATCATTATAAAATATCAGACATTAGAAAATAAAATACGAGCCAACCTAACAAAATTGAAATTATAATAAAAAGAAAAATATTGAATGATATTTTTAATTTTTCAAAAAAAAAATCTCTATTAAATTTATAAGTTAGGAATTGAAAGATTTGGAATATTTTTCTTACAAAAAAAAGCAGGAGGGCTCCTACACAAAAGTAAATAAAAAATTTTAAAATGTCGAAGTAAAATCCGAGTTGATCTTTAATTGAAATTATAGATTCAAACATTAAACTATTCGCTAACTTGTTTTTCGCAAGCTGAACATATTTGATAATCTATGCTATTTTTTGGGTAAATAGAACCAATCTCAGATGAAAAAACCCAAAAGACTGAGCCACACTTTTGACACTCAATCCAAATTTTTTCCATGCTTTATTTAGATTTAAGCTTTCCAAGTACATTTGAAAAAACAGCCTGTAAATCCTCTTTTTTTACTTTTTTTGGATCAACCTTAATGTTTTTTTTTTTAGCCATTTAATTCCCCTTACTATAAACAATTAATTAAGTTATTATTCTAACAACTTAGGCGCAGAAATGAAACAAATTATTGAAAAAATCAGTTTTAATACAAAAGAAAATCAAATATTAGAAATTACAGAAAACGTAAGAAATCTTATTGATAAGTTTACTCTTCATAATGGTTTAATAAATCTTTCAATACTCCATACTAGTTGTTCATTAATGGTTCAAGAGAATGCTGATAATAGCGTTCTAGTTGACATTAAAAATTATTTAAGTGAAATTGCTCCTGAAAATAAATATTATGTTCATAATACTGAGGGAGCTGATGATATGCCAGCACACTTGAAAACTTTGTTAACTCAAACTAATTTAACGTTAAGTCTAAAAAATAAAAAATTGATTTTAGGCACATGGCAAGGCATATTTTTAATTGAACACAGAAGACAAAATAAAATCAGAAATATAATGTTTCACTTTATCGGAGAATAGAATGGTTTTACTTTCATCGCCAATTTGTGAATTGGGTAAAAAAATGCCGGAATTTAATTTAAGGGATTTAGATAATAAATTTTTTAATAGTAAAAAACTAGACAACTACAATGCTATATTGATCTTTTTTATTTGCAATCACTGCCCTTATGTAAAAGCTATTATTAAAAAATTAGTATCAACTTCTAATGAATTAAAAAACTATAATGTAATTTCAATTGCTATTATGCCCAATGATACAATTAAATATCCAGAAGATAATTTTGAAAATATGAAGCAATTTTCTGAATTACATAATTTCTCTTTTCCATATTTACTAGATGATCAGCAAAAAGTTGCAAAAAAGTTTAAAGCAGTATGTACACCAGACTTTTTTGGATTTAACAAAAATAAAGAGTTACAATATAGGGGCAGATTTTTTGAGATGAAGAATTTGGAAATTATCAATAATAAAAATTATTTATTGGAAGCAATGCAACTAATAGTTAAAACTGGTAACGGTCCAGATAAACAATTTCCAAGTGCGGGATGTTCAATAAAATGGAAATCTTAAGGTAAAAACCTATTTAAAGCATAATCAAAGTAAGAAAAAAATGCTTAATGTTACTTTTTTAAGACACGCGAAATCAAATTTGATTGATTATAATGGGAACGATTTTATGAAAGATATATCTGAGATTGGTATTAAAAAAACAAAAAAAATAGGTAATTTCTTAAAAAATGAAAATATTTTTTTTGATGAGGTTTTATGTTCTCCATCACTTAGAACAAAAAGAACCTTAGATGTAATAGCTACTTTCTTTCCTAATAAACCAAAAATTAAATACATTGAAGATTTATATTATAAATCAGGAAAAAATCTATTTGATATACTGATGCTTAATGCAGAAAAAAAAAGATGTTTAGTGGTTTCACATGAACCACTTCTATCATCTTCAATAGAATCTTTTCTTAATAACTATCAAAATTTGGATTTTTTAAAAGCAACAAAAAAATATTCAACATCTGCTTTATTTAATGTAAGTTTTGATTGTAAAAAATGGTTTGAAATTAAAAAGGATATTGCAACAATAAATTTTTTTAAAAGACCTAGTGATTTAAATTTATAAAGTAGCCAGGTAGGCTTCGGCACACTTTTTACTATTAGCAATCTTTGATAGTGATTCTGAATTTTTACTTTTAAATTCTGAAATAATCACTTCATTCTGCGAAATTAGTTTTAATACAGAGTTTTTATGAACATTAGAAAGCTCAAAATTTTTCTCTTGCATATCGTTAATTATTTTTTTTCTCATTTTGTCAAGATGAGAAATTTTTTCATAATCGTTTTGAGAGATAAGTAAAGAAATCTGATTAGAAATTCTTTCAAGTTTATCAAGTTGAGATTTTGTTGAAAGGTTTTGGTTATCGAGCATCTGTTTTCACCATATTAGTACTAAAAATATCATCTAATGCATTTATAGCCTTTTGAGTACCTTCAACGACCTGTTCTTTAAAACATTTAATTAGTTGTTTCCTACAAAATTCATATATTTGAAATAATTTTATAGCCAATTTTTCACCTTTTTCAAAATCAAGAGTTGTTTGAAGGGTATAAATAATGACTAAAGATCTACTGAAATACTTTGATCTTACGAACCTTTCATTATCTTTACCTGTAGAAATAATTACTTTATTCATTGAATTTTGTAATTCTTTTACCATAGTTCTAACAATTGAAATTGGATCTTGTACCTTTAATGATGATTTCTCAGTTGATGAGTAAAACTTTTTAGCTTTATTTAATCTTCCTGACATGATATGTTTTTTTCTATGGTTTACCCTGTAAATAATATTCAAAACCCAGAACTATCTAACTTAACAACTGAGTTTGAAAATGGTACTGCAATTGGTATGCCACCAATTCATTTTCATAACCGAAAAAATCCACCTATTTCAAATATAAATAATGTAAACGTATATAACCCTGATTATAACTCTGTGAGAAGGTATAGCGGTAAACAATCGCCTTCCAACGGTTCCTTGACTGAGGCCTTTTTAAAGGCCAGAATCTCATTTAACCCAGTCTATATGCATAACGAGGCATCTTTGAAGTATCAAATGATTTCGAGGATTTTTATCTCAAGTGATGATTTAAAAAATAATTTGTCTATGGTCGCCTAATCTTTGTGTTCTAATTCCTTCTCTTCTTTTGAAATCTTTAAGAAAATTTGAAATAAATCACCCTCAGTAATTATTCCATTAATTTTATTTTGTTTATTAACCACAGGTATAGATTCTCCAACAAAATCTTTTGCCTTTTCTATTGATTCAAAAACATTTGTTTCAGAATAAAGTTTTAAATATTTAAAAGGGTGAATGTCTGAGACTTTTTTTTTCTTATTTTTTTGACTTATTAATTGATGTAACTCAAATTTATTTAAAAGAGTATTTTTGTCATTAATTAAATAACTCTCACTTTTTTTAAATTTGATCATTTCGGAGATTGATTTTTCAATTGTGTAGTTTGGTTTTAGAATACAATAATCTTTGTGACTAATTTCTGAAACTGGTATTTGTTGTAATTTAATATTTTCTCTGCCTATTTTTAAATCAATCTTTTTGTTCAAAAGTACTTTGTCAAAAACTGATTGACCGATTACTTTATATGAAATCAAAGATGCAAAAACAATACTTACCCCAGCAACTAATGTTGCTTGGTAATCTGAGGTAAGTTCAAGAATAATCATCATGTTGGCGACAGGTCCACCAATGACGCAACTTGCAAAGGCAGACATTGAGGCAATTGTAAGTAAATTTAAATCTAATGTTGACGATATGTTTTGAAATATAAAACCTAAAATAACCCCTACACTTGCTCCCAAAAATAAAGCTGGAGCAAAAACTCCACCAATTAAACCCATTCGCAAACAAAAAATTGTTAGTAAAAGTTTAAAAACTAAAAAATAAATAGCATAAATGAACTCAACTTTTCCTAAAATCATTGATTGAATTGCACCTGTTCCTAATCCAATAACCTCAGGTAAAAAAATTGACATAACGCCACAAACCAAACCAGCTATCGCTGGTTGTAGCACTGGGTTAATTTTAGAAATATTTGGAAAATATTTTGAATGAGTCAATCCATTCATATAAATTATTGAGATAAAACCACATACTATTCCTGCTATAATAAAAAATGGAAAATCATACAGTGAATTGATTTCTCCAACAGAGCCTAAAAAAATTGGATCTAAGCCAAAAATATTTTTTGTAAAAAGATAAGACACTACCGATGCTACTAATATTGGTGCAAAAGATGCTAGTGATTGATGCCTTAAAATCACCTCTCTGGCAAAGATTAATCCAGCTAATGGAGCACCAAAACCTGATGAAATTGCTGATGCAACTCCTGCCCCAATTAAAATTTCATAGGATGCTTTATTCCTGAATAAATCATTAATTTCAGCTCCAATTGTTGCACCAAAATGTACAAGAGGACCATATTGACCAACAGATCCACCTGCCGAAATAGATAATATTGAGGAAAAAGATGTGAGAAAACCAGATTTTATATCTAATGGATTTTTTTCAGAATGTGCTGCTAAAATAACATCTGGAGGACCATGCCAGCGACTATCAGATGCATATTTTCTTATAAAACCAACAATTAGTCCTGCTAGAAAGGGTAATACAAAAATGAAAATTATAAATTCTGGGGTATTGGTTAATAGATCTTGAAAGCTATTAAAACTTCTTTCTGGATTTCTAAAGAAATGGGTTAAAAACTTAACTAAACTTATGAATCCATAAACACTTATTGATGTTACTACCCCAATTAGTGAGCCAAGCACCAAAGTAGTTAATATAGATAAAAACATATCTTGCCTGTTAAATTATAGCTTTAACAGACAAGAATACTATTAAAAAAATTGATTATTGAGTTCTTTCTTTTTTAGGAATTGCATCCCAAGCTTCTTTCAAGCCTGTTGCAATTTTAAAAGCAGGTTGGACGAAATTCATGCACTCATTATCTTGGATTCTCTTACTCATATATCTTATGTATCTGTAAAGCCAATTTAAATCCTCACCAATTTTTCCTCCATTATCCAAATCTAAACAAGTTTGAAGGGTAAAAGCTATTTTTGATATTTTTTCGGCTTTTTCTTTAGATGCGTTTGTAACTGCAAGATCTTTAAATAAAATTCCTTTTAGTTCTTCGATCTCTTTGACTAAGCCTTCATACATCCTGCTTATAATTTCGTGTTGTGAGAGCTTATCCTTAATTATTGTATCATCTAAAAGATCTTTTTTTTTTGTTATTTTTTTTTCTTTTTCAACAATTTCAGTATAATTTTCCATTTTACCACTAACCTTTCAATGTTTTATGTATTAATAAACGACAAATGAATAAATTGTTTAGGCTAAAAGTTTTAATTTTTCTAATTCCTCAGAATTTGCTGTTGCCACCATTGCCAAAGCATAGTTTCTTATCAAAGATTGTTTAGTGATTTTTGCTGTTTCTTCAGCAAAATCAGTGTCTTGAAGATTTGATGCTGCTTGAATTAAATGGGCTTTAGTGGTCGTAGCAACATTTTGGTATGCTTTCAAAGATACTAAACTTCCACTCAAGGCACCAAGTGATTGGGTAATTTCACCAATCGTTGTGGCCATAGAGGTATTTGCATTAGTGGCATCATTGATATTAGTTGCGCCGATTCCAGTTGTTGTTTGAATTGTTTGAGAATCACCCTCGTCATTAATACCAATTCCAAATGTTTTTGAAGATGTTGCTAGAATGTTTATTCCATTATATGTGAGTGAACTTACAATTGAATCAATAGTGTCACTGACATAAATTGCTTCTGAGTTTAAAGCGGCTGTATCTGATGTAGTATTAGTTGATAGGGTATCTGCTATTCCAATTTCTTTTAACCTTGTTGCTAAATTATTTAGTTCTAGAAGAGCAGATTCTGCTAATTGAAGCAAAGATATCCCTGAATCTGTGTTCGATTCTACTGCTTGAAAGCTTGCTGCTCTAGCATTTAATGTATTAGCAAGAGATTGAGATCCAGCATCATTACCTCCCATAACCTTTAAGCCAGTAGCAACCCTAGATATAGAATCATGAAGGGTTCGTGTTATTTTCTTAAGACTTGCTATGGGTATAGCACTATTAAAGGGTACCATTAAATTCGACAAAATATACTCCTAAGAGTTATAAACGACCAAAAAAAGAAATTATTTAATTGGCATAAAAATTGTAAGAAATATGGTTTAAATTAAGAGGTAAATAAATGAAAATTAGATCAGTAGATGCACTTGAAGAAGAATTAAAAATATCTTTAACTAATCCCCATACTTCAAATAACATGAAAAATGCCGTTTTAATGGCAGAAAAAATTCTAGAAGTTAAGAAAAACAGTAATTATGCATTATACACTATGGCACTTCATGAGGTTTGTGTAGCTAACAAAGTTGCACCTATGGCTGATTATTCAAAGGCAATAGAAAACTTTAAAAAAATCATCAAACTTGATCCAAAATTTATCGAAGCATATTTAATGCTTGCTAAAGTTTACAGAGAAACAGATAGACAAAAAGAATATGAACTTTTACTTGAAGCACATAAACAGTTTCCAGATCATTATTTGATTATGTTCGATTTAGCTAATTTAATGTGTTTTAAAACTGGAGAAAAGGAAAAAGGTTTAGAATTATTTGTGAAATGTGTTCAAAAGTTACCTCAGGTCGACACAGCATGGGCTGCACTTGGAAGTGCATATCTTTTAAATAGAAATTTAGAAATGGCACTGAAATGCTTTGAAACTTCGTTGGCCATCAACCCAGACAACCTTACATCTACGTTAGGAGTTGGTGTTTACAATTTTGAACATGCTAATTTTAAAAAGGCACGTGAATATTATGAAAAAAGTTTAATGATTAATAAGGATTCTTTTTGGGCTACATTTAATATTTCCTTATTAGACTTACTTGAGGATGATTATGAAAATGGATTAAGAGTCTATGAACAAAGAGATAAAGATCAATTTTTAAAAAAGTATGGTGGTTCTGAATATCCTGAAATTACTTTAGAAGAGGTTCAAAAAAACACCAATCAAAAAATAATTGTATTAAGAGAACAAGGGTTTGGAGATGATGTAATGTTTAGTAGATATCTAAAGCCATTTAAAAACTTGGGTTATGAGGTTCACTATGCTTGCCCTCCAGAGTTAATCGAGTTTTTCAAACTTTCGCCTGACCTAGACGGTATTAATGTATCAAGTCACATTGATCCTGATCATTTTCATTATAGAACTTTCTTAATGAGTCTTCCTTGGATTACTTCGAAATTTATTAAAAATAAAATCAATAAACCAATTAATATAGATTGGAAAAGATTCAATGACAAAAAAGTAAATATTTCATCTAGAATTAAATCTTTGTTAACCTCCAAAAAACTTAAGGTTGGTTTTGCGTGGAGTGGGAGACCAACTCATTTAAGAGATCAGGTTCGTACAATGGATATTAATCACTTTGATGATTTGTTCAAAATAAAGGGTGCCGAATTTTTCTCACTTCAAAAATTTAGTAAAAATGAAGATTTAAAACACATGAGTAAATTCAAAAACGTTTATAATTGTGAAAATGATTTAAAGGATTTTTTACACACAGCTTTCTTAATTAAAGAAATGGATGTCATCATGACAATAGATACTTCTTTAGTTCATCTAGCTGGAACACTTGGCAAAAAAACGTTTTTATTTCTTCCATTAGTTCCAGACTACAGGTGGGGTTTAAACAAAAAACAAGATTGGTATCCAACAGTCAATCTTTTAAGACAAGATAAAATTGACGATTGGTCGCAACCTATTAAAGACGCCGTAAAGGCCTTAAAAAAATTAAGCAGCCGATGATATTTTTTCCCAACCTTTATTTATCTCGGCAGTTACTTTTTCAGCACTTGTTAAGTATGAGTAATCGTTATGGTCCATAACCCTAGCAACAGCAAATCGAATATGCTTATAAAGGTGATCAAGATTGGTAGCTACATTTCCACCGTTATCAAGATCAAGACTTTTTTGAAGCGCAATTGCAATTTTTGATATTCTTATGGCCTTAGCTTCAACTTTTTCAGCACCAACTTTCAATTTTTCAAAGTCCATGAGCTCTTTGATATCTTTATTCATTTCTTTTAAAAGTTCTTTGATTATTAAAATTGCACGTTTTTGTTTTTCACTAAGTATGATCAATTCATTTGTTTTATCCATAACTCCATCCTTTTTATTTGTTACAAATATACCAACGACTGAGAAAAAAAAAGTTTAGAATTATGTATAAAATTTTAATAGCTCTATCTACCTTTAACCGAAAAAACATAACAAAGTTATGTTTAGAAAATCTTAAGACAATTGTAGATGAAGATGGAAATTCAAAGTTAGTAATATATGATGATGCTTCAACAAATTACGGAGAGGATTTTTTAAAACAATATTCACAAGATGTTCTAAGATTCAGTAGCTCTGGGGGTGTGGAAAGATCAAGAGCAAGATCTTTTAGAGATTTTATTTATATATATAAAGACTTTGATTTATTTTATATGACAGATAATGATACAATCCATGACCCCAAATTTTTAAATATTTTAAGGAATTTATACCAATCTTCATCAGAAAAATTTGATAAGAAACTCCCTATGGGTCTTTACAACAGCAAATTTCACAATGATCCAAAAAATGTTGTTTATGAAAATAATATCCTTTCATTAAGAAAAACATGTCCAGGTGTTAGTCAGTGCTTTGATCGCGATATGATTCAGACAATGCTGAAATTTATTGATGAAAATCCGGTCTATGAAACACTTTATGGTTTTGATTATCATTGGCCTGCATCACTTAATGTTCCTTTTTTACAGACTCAGACATCATATTTGGAACATTTTGCTAGAGACAAAGAAGAAAAAGGACTGCATTCAACTTTTACGATTGATGATCCTAAGTCTGATTTTGAAAGAGATAGAGCAATTCTACCGACAGTGTACCTTAAAAAAATAAGAAATGAAATAATACAGAGAATTCTGTAATCTAATCCTTTTTACTTTCTAGCATTGCGGTAAGCATATTTCCGGTTTCTTGAAATTGTGCAACTGTTGATTCCATCGAAGAATACTGCAGAGCATATCTTTCTGTAAGCTTTTGAATTCTACCCTCAAGGGCCACTCTTTTTTCTGATACTGTTTTTAGAGTGTCATTAAGATTATTCATTCTAGTATCAATTATGCTATTAAACTTTAAGTATGTATCTAATTTGTCATTAAGAAGCGTAAGAAAACTTTTTCCATAAAAAATTGTACCTGATGTAACGCCACTACCATTTTTTACTTCAATTTTTAATCCATTGGGATTTCCAGAAGCAACAGAATAAACATCTCCACTTTTAGTTGCAGATACTCCACCAATTGTGTGCGTGCTTCCGTTGGTGGCAAAAGCATAACTTCCAGGTTTTGTGTTCACAAAATCAAATGCCTTAATTGTAATATTAGAATTACTTGTGGCATAATTATTCGTGAAGAAAGCTCTAACAGTTTCAGGTTTTGATTTAAATTGTGTTTCTAGTTTTTTGGGATCAAATGATAATGAACCATCTCTTTGAGTTGACACGCCTAAAAATGAAAGATAGTAGGGGCCACCTTCATATCCAGTAATACCTGTAGATGACATTTCTCTTAATTCCCTCATTACTTCTCTTAATGTACTATCACCAATTAATGCACCATCATTTTCTGGATCAACTTGATCATTAGCGCCCATTGCTCCTAAACTTTGCATTACTTCATTGTATGTTGATACATAACCTTCAACTAATGTCGATACTGAAGTTAAGTCAACTTTACTAGAAACTCTAACGGCTGTTCCACTTGTTTTTTTTAGATCGAGTGTAAATCCGTCAAATAAGTCGTCTACCGAATTGGATGGACGCGTCATTGAAATTCCATCTACTGTAAAAGCTGAATTAATACCAGCCACTCTTTGAGTAAGTTGTGCTCCATCTGTCGCATCATAGGCATATGTAGGAGATCCAGCGCTATCTGAGACTTTCATCTCATAATTTGCACCAGATTGACTTTTAAGCATTAGCATGTAGTTAGTACCATCATAGATTAATGATGCGTTTATATCTTTTTGCCCATCATTATCTGAGTCTGTAACAGCAGTATTTATTAGATCTCTTAGTTCAACTAAAGTCGTGGATGAAGATGCTGATACTTGAATTTGATCTTGTCCATTAGATGTAAAACTTTGTCCACCACCTGCAGTTGGATCTGCAGACCAGGTTCCAAAATTAATTGTTAAGGTTCTTGCACCTACAGTAGCCGTAGCAGAACTGTAAGATGGTCCTGTGAGACTATGACTAGAAGCAAGTGTGGATACTGTTAAACTAGAATTTATTTGCGCTCCTGCCTTTGATCCCGATGCTGTTAGTGTTGCAACTGTTGCATCAGAAGATTCTCCAACAAATCCATATTGTTGCTGGGATTGAATTTGATTAATGATACCTTTAAAATCTTGAAGGTTACTTTTTAAAACTGAAAATGCTGAAATTTGGTTTTTTGACCTTTCCTCAAGGTTATCTAAATTTTCTTTTGAGGCTACGGTATCGGCTTCTACTAAAGCTTCAATTAACGCTGTAGTGTCTAAGCCAGAGCCGACGCCAATTTTGGATAGAATTTCAGTTTTAGCCATATATTTTCCTACTTAAATATTAACGACTAGAACGAAACTTCATTTATCCTTGGAATAATACCAATACATTTTGCATCGTTCTAGATGCTTGTGCGATCATATTCATAGCTGACTGTTGAAGAATCTGAGATTTAGCTAATCTTGAAGATTCTTTGGCAAAATCAGCATCAAGTATTCTTGATTTAGAAGCTCTTTGACTTTGTGAAATTGTTGTTAAATTATCAATAACTACATTCATTCTACTCATTAAAGCTCCAAATTTTGCTCTTTCCATATGTACTCTGTCAAGAGCCCTATCAACAACTTTTAATGCATCGACAGCTCCAGCCATTGTTGTAACATTAATCGCTGAAATTTTGTTTAACGTCGAAGCAACGGCAGATGATTCAAAAGTACCGCCATTAGCAGTTTCTGGTACAATTGAAAATGACTGTGACGAGTGAAACGTAACAATTCCACTAGCTCTGAAACTATCAGAAACAGAGGTTGTATATGATGTATCATGAATTGCAACAGCTGTCCCTGCTGTAGCTTGTTTGTGATCAAATGCTGTTGCAGTAAATTTTGTAGTAGCTACATTTGTTGTTACATCGGCAAAATCAACATTTTCAATAACAATATCTAAGCCTTCGTCCTGCACTAACATTAATGAAGCTTTATCGGCACTTAATTGTGCTGTAATCCCTGTAGTTGCACTGTAGGCATTAAATTGATCTCTTAAATCAGTTAAATCAGATACAGGCTTTGTAGCTCCAATACCAATCTGTGCAGTAATTGATTGAGCGGTTGAATTTTTTCCATAAATATTCATACTGACAACTTTTCCGGACCCTGCAATAGCACTAGATTCCACTTGTAATTTTACAGTTGTTGTTGCAGTAGCTGAAACTCCTGTGTTATCAAACTTATCATTTGTTAACTCTACAATATCTTTTGCCGTGTTAGCTGCAGAAAGATCTATTTCAGCAGTTCCTAATAAACCTGTTATACTAAAGTCATCATTGGCTGCAACTTTACTGGAAATGTTTGCTTTGTCAGCTCCAGCAGTCACGTTAGCAGCTAAGTTTGCTTCACCAGCTGTGTGCTGTGTTGCTGCCTGATAGGCACCAAGCATATCATTTC
>MDSY01091723.1_pt1 | contig 13116 bp, 15 predicted proteins | sample 811131 | NCBI WGS metagenome assembly MDSY01 (sample SAMN05326643, study PRJNA326480) | marine metagenome | isolation source: seawater | place: Atlantic Ocean: South West | collected 2010
CAAAAAGAAAAAAAAATATTAAAAAGATTATTTGATGAAGTATTTCAAAATTTAGATAACGAAGAATATAATTTGTTAAATTTAGACGAGCTATATTGGATGTGGTCAAGAAGAATAGCTTATCATCATGCAGGCCTAGCTCCTATAGTAAAAGAATTTATTGAATATTTATTTCTACATAGACATATAGATATTCTTTTTGCAACAGAAACTCTTGCTCTAGGATTAAATTTACCAGCGAGATCTATTGTCATTGATGCTCCTTATAAATATGACGGAATTAAAACAAGACTAATAACTCAATCTGAGTTCTTGCAATTAACAGGTAGAGCAGGGAGAAGAGGTATTGATAAAATAGGTTATGCTTTCATTAATTATGATAAAAATATTGATACGCATTGGTACGATAAGCTATTTTCCTTAAAACCAAGCACATTGAATTCGTCATTTTCTATATCTTATTCTTCCATACTTAATATGACTAATAAATATAAAATAAGTGAATCCATTAAGTTAATAAATAAAAGCTTTTATTCATTCCAAAATAAATATGATACTTATGATTTAGAAAATATATTCAATAGTAAATTACAGATACTTAAAGAATTAAATTATTTTAAATCAGAAATTAAACAAAAAACTTTAACAGAAACTTATAGAGATACTTTTATTCCAGGTCTAGAAATTATGGAGGAAGGGAAAGAAATAGAATTTTATCTTATGTTTCTTTGTTCTGGGCTTTCAAAGTCAAAACATGATTTCTCAATACATGAAAAATATCAAAACATTTATACCAAATTTATAATTTCACAAGAAGAAATAAATAAACTAGAAGCATTAAATAACATAAATACTAGAACTATTATAGATATTTCATGGTTCAGCATTTTTAATGAGTATTTAATTACTAATAATTTAGAGTACGTTTTAAATAAATTTAATTTAAATATAGGCGATTTTATAAGAACAGCAAAAGAAGCATCAGAACTTTCTATAAAATTGTATAATATTTTTAATATTGATGAATTTAATCAAATTAGTAAATTATTTAATAATAAGTTAATTCAAAAGACAATGTTATGAAAACATATATAGTTATTTACAATAAAAACTCAAGAGGTAAAAATTATTCAAAAAAAGATTTAGAAAATATATTTTCTAAACATGAATTAAATTCTAAAATATTTGTTACAAACGATATTAAAGATGTTGAGATAATAATTCAAAAATTTAATGATCCTAATAAATACCTATATTGTGCAATTGGTGGTGACGGAACTTTAAATTCATTAATAAATGTTTTATTAATGAATAATATAGATAATCCAGAGGTGGCATGTATAGCGTCTGGAAGTGGTTCTGATTTCTTGAGAACCTTCGCTATGCCACGTGATATTAATCAAGCAATAATAAGAATTAAAAATGATAATAATTATGTTGTTGACACTTCTTTAATAGAATCAAAATCAAATTCAAGATATTTTATAAATGTATTAAATTATGGTTTTTTAGCAGAAACTGTTAATTTAAGTGAAAAAATGCCAAATATAGTTAAAAGATTTAGGTATCCAATAAGTTTTTGGTTAAAACTTTTAAGTGGGAGGCAATCTATATTTAAGTTAAGTACTAATTCTTACGAATTTGATTCAAATGCTTTTAACGTTTCAATATGTAATGGACAATTTTTTGGAGGCGGTTGGAATATTTCACCAAAATCAAGTCTTCAAGATGGTTTACTCAATATACAAATCTTTAAAGTTACAAAAATTAAAGCTATGAAACTATTTTTTTTAGCGAAAAAAGGACTTCATTTATCAGATCCAGACGTAATACTAAAAAAATCTGATAAAATCTTGTTAAAATCTAAACAACCGATTGAAATCGATGGAGATTTCTTTGACTATGGACCAGCTCAGATTTCTGTTAAAAAACACTCCATACAATTAAAAATTTAGTATTATTTTTAGAATAATCCAAGGGGACTTATGGCTAAAAAAGAAGAAGAAGTAATTGAAGAACCTACTTTAGAAGATTTAGAAGAAGAAGAGGAATCCGAAGAAACTCAAACAGACACTGAAGAAGAAAAAGAAGAGGTCGAGACTGAGTCATTAGAAGCACGTGTTGAAAAAGAAAAAAAAAGCGTAGAAGAGACTGACGAAACTGAGGGTTCATTTATTTCAGTTGATGCCGCTGAAAAAAGAAATGTTAAAAAATCAGATTTAAAATTAGATGAAGTAGTAGAAGATATACAAGAAGATGAATTTACTTGTACGGTTTGCTATTTAGTACTTAAAAGAACACAATTAGAAAAACCAAGATCAAAAGTTTGTGTAGATTGTGCCTGAAAGTAAATTTAATGAATTAAATTATACTTTTACAATTGATATCGTAAATCAAATTTCAAAGGACTTAAGAAAAGAATTCAAAGATACACTTTCTTTAATTGATAAAAAAATTATAAGTTACTATTTCGATTTAAAAAAAAATAAAACAATTTACTATATTTTAAAAATTGAAGAATGGGAAATAGGGTATGGACTTATTGTTGAGGATGATGAATATTGGAATTTATATGAAATTTACTTAAAAGAAGAATTTAGAGAGCTTGGACTAGGTACAAAATTATTTATGCACATAAAGAATGATGCAAATAAATGTAATAAAAGAATTAGAACGTATACTTTACCAAGTGATAGAAGATCTAAAAATTTTTATGAAAGTAACAGAATTACTGCAAGAGTTTTGATTATGGAGGAAAAACGTGAAAACTCTCGCTACAGACCTTGATGGAACATTTTATATTGATGATAAATTAATTAAAGGAGTTAAGACATCTTATAATAAATTAATCGAAAATAATATTGAACTATTGTTTATTACCAATAATAGTTCAATATTACCAAATACAATTTGTTTAAAATTAGAAAAACTATTGTCTACTGAATTAGATATTGGAACTATCGTTACACCATTGGTTGTATTAAATAAATACTTATTAAATAAAAAAAACAATATTTATGTTTATGGTTCTTTAGAATTAGAAAATTATTTAATGTCTATAAGTAATGTAACAAAACAAATTAATAATTCAGATTTAATTTTGATTGGTAGAAAAGATATTGTTAATTTAGATGAATTAGATAAAATATCTCGTCATGTAAACCTCGGAGTAAAGGCAATGGCTCTAAATAAAGATTTAACGTATCCTGGAACTGGAAATAAACAAATTCCCGGTAATGGTGCAATAGTAAAAATTATTGAAGAAAATACAAATAAAAATATTAACTCTTTTGGTAAACCAGATTATCTTTATACAGAATATTTAAAAAGTTATAATTCAGATATCTCTTTTGTTATTGGTGATAGAGTAGATACTGATATTGTCTTGGGTAATAATTTAGGAGCTAAGACATTTTTAGTTAACTCATCAATAGACAACTTTATGAATATCGATCTTGCTGATTTTAGTTTTGAAAGTTTTTCAGAAAGCGTAACGTTTATAATTAAAAATCTTTAATATAAAATATCCAAATATAAAACCCGTTAAGTGAGCTTCCCATGAAATATTACTTGTTTGCAAAGCAATAAATATTTGTGACAGCAACCAAAATATCATGAAAAATTTAGCCTTAATTGTTGTAGGAAAAAATATTCCGAAAGGTACTAGAACTAATAATCTTGCATTAGGAAATAGATATAGATAAGCTCCCATTAAAGCTGAAACTATACCCGATGCTCCAACAATAGGGTTTATATTATTTTGATTAATAATGGCATGTCCTAATACGCTTAAAAAACCTGATAAAGCAAGAAATAAAATAAATCTAGATTTACCAAGCTTATCCTCAACGTTGTTACCAAAAATCCAAAAACTCCACATATTTCCAACTATATGAATAAAATTTGCATGAAGAAATAATGAAATAAAAATACTTAATAAAATATTTTTATCAGGAAATATAAAATAATCAGCTACTGAATTACATTCATTAAAATAATACTGATTTGCAGCTAACGGAGATCTGCTAACAATTTCACAAGGAATTGCTGAATATTTATAAAAAAAATTTATTAGGTCTATGTTATTTTTTGGTTGTATAAAAATAAACACTAAACCAGAGAAAATAATAAAAATTCTTGATATAAAAGGTATATTTTTAGCGGGATTTATATCAGATATTGGTATCATTTTGTACTCCACGGAAGTTACGTATAATATATCCTAGTGAAGAATATTTTATTATTAACAACTAACAAAAATTTAAAAAACAAAAATTGTTTAAATTTAGTTAATTACATTAATAAAAAAAATATTAAATTTCAGCATATCGATATAGATATTGATACTGATGAATTTAAAAATATAAAATATAATAACAACTCTTTAATACTAAGTTTTGGTGGAGATGGAACTGCACTTAAAGCTATGAAACTTGGATGGAAATATAAACTAGATGTTCTTTCTTTCGGTCCCGGTAGGGTAGGTTATTTAGTTAGACCTTTAAATGAATTTAAAGATTTAATTGATCAGTGGATAGATAATAAATATAAATTTGTAAAAAGATTTCCAATTATTCAAAATAAAGATTTAAATTTCCCCGCTTTTAATGAAGTTGTGATAATAAAAAATTCACCAACTAAGTTATTAGATTTATCAATATTGACTTATGATCAAAGAGTAGATTTAAGAGCTGATGGTATTATTATTTCAACCTCATTAGGATCTACAGCTTATAATTATTCTGCTGGTGGACCAATAGTTCATAATGATATAGATTCAATAATTATTACTCCAATCTCGCCTTTCTCTAAGTTCCCCCGATCAATTGTTGTTAGTAGAAATACTAAATTATGTATAACTATTAAAAATAATCAAAACTTTGCTATTCAGTTTGACGGAAAAGTTGAAGTTCAAGAATATATTAATAAAAATATAACTTATGAATATGGTTTGTCAAAAAAAGCTTTAAAAATTATAGGCGATGACAATAATCCAAAACTTGATAAATTTCTGAATCAAATATTAAGATAGTCCTTCCAATATCTTTATTTCATGGTAAAGTTTCAATGTGACCAAATACATATTTGTCACCGGTGGTGTCGTCTCTGGTCTTGGTAAAGGGATTACTTCTGCATCTCTTGGAAACCTACTCAAAGCTAGAGGTTTATCAGTTATAAATCAAAAACTTGATCCGTATATCAATGTAGATCCTGATACTATGAATCCTTTTCAGCATGGAGAAGTTTTTGTGACTGAAGATGGTGCAACAACCGATTTAGATTTAGGACATTACGAGAGGTTTACTGGTGTAAATCTTAGAAAAGATGCAAATGTAACAACAGGAAGTATCTACAGAAAAGTAATTGAAAGTGAGCGAAAAGGTGATTACCTAGGTGCGACAGTGCAGGTAATTCCTCATATAACTGATGAGATCAAAAGGAGGATAAAAGGTACCTCCAATGATGTAGATATCCAAATAACAGAAATTGGTGGAACAGTCGGAGATATAGAAATACTTCCTTTTCTTGAAGCTGCACGTCAAATTAGAAAAGAATTAGGTCAAGAAAATGTAATGTTCGTACATGTAACATTAGTTCCTTACATAGGACCAAGTACTGAAATGAAGACTAAGCCAACTCAACACTCCGTATCTGTTTTAAGAAGTTCAGGAATAAGTCCTGATGTAATAGTTCTTAGATCAGATAGAGAGTTAAATGAAGAAATTAAAAGCAAAGTTTCATCGTTTTGCGATGTTTCTTTTGAAGATGTTGTTAGTGCTCCTGATTTAGATGATATTTATGAAGTCCCATTAAAAATGCATAAAGAAGGATTAGATGATTCTGTTAACACGAGGTTAAACCTATCCACAAATAAACCAGATTTAGAAAAATGGAAAAATATGCTTGACTTAAAAACCGGAGTTAAAAAAACGGTAGATATTGCAATATTAGGAAAATATTTTGGTCTTCCCGATAGCTATTTATCTGTTGTTGAATCATTAAATCATGCATCCTTACACAATAAAGTTAAGTTAAATCTACATTGGGAAGATTCTGATAATTTCAATATAGAAGATTTAAATAAATTTAATGGCGTAGTTATTCCTGGTGGTTTCGGCTACAGAGGGATTGAAGGAAAAATAGCTGCTATTGAAATATTAAGAAAACAAAAAATACCTTTCTTAGGAATATGTCTTGGTTTGCAGTGTGCAGTTATTGAATTTGCAAGAAACGAATGTGGAATTAAAGATGCTAATTCTTCAGAATTTTCACAAAATACTAAAAATTTTGTTATTGACTTACTTCCTAATCAGAACTTAGAAAAAGATGATATTGGCGCATCTATGAGACTTGGTACTTACCCATGTAAAATTAAAGAAGGAACTCTAACATCAAAGATTTACAAAGATGAAATAATATACGAAAGACATAGACATAGATACGAAGTAAATAATAAGTTTAAAGAAGATCTGGAAAAAGCAGGATTAATATTTAGTGGAATGTCTCCAGATAATAATTTAATTGAAATGATTGAAGTAAAAGATCACCCATTTTTTGTAGCATCCCAATTTCATCCAGAATTTAAATCAAGGCCCTGGGAACCTGCACCTATGTTTAATTATTTTATAGAAGCTTCTTCTAATCATGAAAAAATTAATATAGATTCTACTAAAGTGCAAAAGGTAAAAGATTAATTCTAGAAATAAAGAATTGCTTGATAATTATAAAAGTTATATAACATATACAAAAGGATTATCTGAAAATACTGTAAAAGGCTATATATCAGATATCAAAAAATATTTAGATTTTATAAAAGATGAAAATATTAACAATGATTTAGTAAATAAATATTTAATAGATTTAAATACAAAAAATTCATCACAAAAAACAAAACAAAGATTTATGTCATCTCTTATACAATATATAAATTGGCATAACGAAAAACACCCAAATAATGAAATTAACATTGAGAGAGTGGATATTAAGTCGGGTGTTTACTTGCCAGATACAATTCAACTTGAAGAAATTAATAAATTAATTGATTACTATAATCATGATACTTTTCTTAACTCTAGAAACAAAACTTTACTAGATTTTTTATATTCTACAGCCTGCAGGGTCTCAGAAGTATGTACTGTAAAAATTTCAGATATTGATTTTCATGATGATTTTATAATAGTTACAGGAAAAGGTTCAAAACAAAGAATTGTACCTTTAGGTTCGCAACTTAAGGAAAATTTATTAGATTATGTAAACATTAGAAAACAGTATCTTGATAGAGATACAAATACATTGTTTTTAACTAAAAATAATAATGCTATGGAAAGAACCTCTATATTCAGAGTAGTTAAAAAAACAGCTATAAATATTGGATTGAAACAATCAATTCATCCTCATACATTAAGACATAGTGCAGCAACCCAGATGTTAGAAGCTGGATGTGATTTAAGAACCTTACAAGAATTTCTCGGACATTCATCAGTATCAACTACACAAATATATACTAAATTAACAAAAGAATTTATTTCAGAGGTATTTCAGGAAAGTCACCCAAGAGCATGAAAGAATTAATACTTAAAATAAAAAGAACATTCCGATATTTATTTTATAGAAATTTAAATATCAATGAACAGATAGAGATTGCGGATTACATGGACGATCATAACTTGTTATATCTATATTGGAAAATGTCTAAAGCTGACCGCCAACACTCATATGAAGTATTTAAAAGAACTTCTAAAAACTCAGATGATTATGAACTTTTAATATTATCTCTTTTTCATGATATTGGAAAATCAAAAATTAATGCTAGCTTATTCTTTAGAGTGTTTAGTGATTTAGGGATAATTAATAATAATAAAAGTCAGATTTATCTAGATCATGAAGTTATGGGTTTAAAAACTCTTGAAGAGAACAAAATCAATCTAAGCATCATTAATTATTATAAAAATAATTTACTAAAACAAAAAAATAAAATTTTAGATAAAACAGATTACTAATGGAAATTAATAGAATAATAGATAATTTAAAAGACCTTTTAATTAAATACACCTCGAATTCCGAAACACTTCTTGAAGAAGATTTAAATTTAATATTTAATAAAATAGAAACAACAACATTTACAGAGGATATTGATAATTATGCAGAGTTTGTATTATTAGGCGCTTCTTTATTTGAAATTAAAGCCAAGAGGCTTCTTCCTCAGGATCAACAAGTAGATTGGTTAGATGAAGTAGAACTAATGAAAGATAAAGATTTAGCTTTTGCTAGGTTGTTGCAATTTAAAGCTTTTTCAGAGGTCGGTTTAGCTCTAGCATCTAGAATTAAAACAAATGAAGTTTCAGTATCTGCATTTAAATACTATCAAACAAAAGAAATGGTTTTAAAACCTGATATAGAATATGAAATAAAATTAGAAAAGTTCAATTCTATTACTCAAGAAGTATTTTTAAGATATAAAACATTCAAAGGGTTTGAACACATCGATAAAGATTTGCCAGATCTTCAAAGTTCAATTGATGATCTATTAAAAGAAGTAGATGAAAGATTAAGCACTTCTTTTGAGGAATTAGTTTTGGGTGTAAAAACAACAGAGGAAGCGGTTGCATTCTTTTTAGCATTATTAGAAACTGTTAAATGGGGTTTTATAAAAGCTGATCAGGATAATATTGATAGAGAAATTAATATTGAAAAAAACTATGAATAAAAAAATAATTACAGCAACCTTACTAATAAGTGATGGTCCAGTTGAACATTCTTACTTTATAGATTTATTAGGTGTTACATATGAAGAACTTATTAATTTGTTAAAAGATATTAATTCAGAAATTAGAAATATCGAATTAGGATTTGAAATTAAATACGATAAAATCAAAGCAGATATTAAAACAATAAGTGAAATTTCAACTTATCTGAATGCTGTTAAACCAGCATCAATATTAAAAGGCCTATCTACACCTGCTTTAGAAACTTTAGCAATAATTGCTTATGAACAACCAGTTACAAAATTAAAAATTTCTGAGATAAGAGGAGTTGAGTCAGAATCTTCAATTAAAACTCTTGAAGCAAGAGGCTTAATTGAAAGTGGTGGACAATTAGAATTACCAGGTAATCCAATTTTATATATAACAACAAATTTATTTTTAGAGAAAATAGACTTAACTTCTCTTGATGATTTACCAAGCATTGGAGAATATTTCAATTCTCCCAACGAAGAAGAATAATTGAGAATTAATAAGTTTTTAGCTCTTAACTTAAACATTTCTAGAAGAGAAGCAGACAAATTAATTAATAATAATGAAATAAAAATTAATGGAGAATACGCAAAATTAGGACAAAAAGTAAAAGAGAACGATGTATTATTTTATAAGAATCAGGTAATAAAACCCTCAAGAGATCATCAATATTATAAATTTTATAAGCCAAAAAACTATATATCGTCAAGAAGTAGTCAAGGCAATTCAAAAACCATATATGATTTAATCAATAATAATAAATTAAAATACTCAGGAAGGCTTGATAAGGATTCTGAAGGATTGATGCTTTTAAGTACTGATGGTAATTGGTTAAATGAGAACTCTCATCCAAGTAAAGGAATAGATAAAAAATATATCATTACTACAAATTTACAAGAAATTGATTTAACAAAATTTAAAAAAAGAATAACTGTTAATAAAGAAGATTTAAATATTCATTCAATAGATAAAAAATCAAAATTTGAATATTTAGTAATATTAAAGACTGGTAAAAACAGAGAAATAAGAAGGATATTTGAATACAATAATATAAAAATTACAAAATTAAAACGTATTTCCATCGGGAAATTTACATTAGGTAATATGAAAATAGGGGACTTAAAAGAAATAAAAATATGAAACAAGTTATTACCATTGACGGCCCTTCTGGTGTGGGCAAAACTACTATAGGTAAAGAAATTGCATCTATACTTAACTATTCATTTTTTTCAAGTGGCAAACTCTATAGATATATTTCTAAATATTCATATACTGAAAATAATTATAAATATGATGAATTTGAATTAACTATAGATATTTTTGGGAGATGTAAAATAAACAATAAATCTTACAATGATGATGAGATTTATAATAAAAATATTAATATGCATAGTTCAGAAATTGCTAAAGATCCATCAGTAAGACAATTAGTTAAGACAACATTATTAACTTTTTATGACAATATTGAAAAAGGACTTGTTATTGAAGGACGTGATATGGGAAGTGTAGTCTTTCCAAATACTAAGTATAAAATTTATTTAGATGCTGATGAAAATATTAGAGGCAAAAGGAGAGAGCATCAATCAGATTCACAAGAAACCATTGATGAGATTAAACAAAGAGATCATAAAGATATGCATAGAGAAGAATCGCCTTTAGTAATTCCTAAGAATGCGTTAGTAATTGATAACTCAAACAAAACTAAGGAAGAAACAATAGAAGAAATTATAAAGAAGTTAAAGCTTCAGTAGCTGACCAACTCTTATCATTTTTTATACCGTATTCTGATTTAACATTATTTGTAGGAAACATTAAAGATATAAAATCCGTTAAGTTTTTAATATTTCTTCTTAGTTCAACGGGAAGAGGAAAATATTCAGTTTCATCTGTATCATTATAAAACTCAATATTTTTTGGTTTTATGTACTCGATAATATTTTGCACTATATGATCAGGAGCAGAAGCACCTGCTGTTATAGCTATATTTTTATTATTTAAATTTATGTTTTTTATATCATCAGTCGTTTCAATTCTGTAAGCTTCTTTTCCAATATTTTTTAATGACGTTACAAGAGCGTTTGTATTACTTGACGTGGATGAACCAACTACAATTACTAAGTCAACTTTATCAGAGATATTAATTATTGCTTCTTGTCTATTAGTAGTTGCATAACATAAATCATTTTTTCTAGGCATTTTTATATTTGGATACTTTTCTTTAGCTTTCATCATTATTGGTTCCCAATCTGATATCGCTAAAGTTGTTTGAGCCAACAATGCTACTTTATTAGATTCCAAATCTAGCTGTTCAATCTCATCAACATGTTCTATTAAGTGCATTGAATCAGGAGAAACCCCTAAAGCACCAATTGCTTCATCGTGATTCTTATGTCCTACATATATTATGTTATGGTCTTCTTCACTGAACCTTTTAGCCTCATGGTGGACTTTTGTAACTAATGGACATACTGAATTTACATTAGTTAAGGATATTGATCTAAATTCTTTTTCTATATCTGGGGCTGTTCCATGTGCTGATAGCATAACGATTGCATCAGCAGGTAATTCTTCAGGATTATTGATAAATTTAACGTTATTTTCTTTAAACTTCCTTACAATCCAATCATTATGTACAATTTCATGGTAACAATAGATAGTTTCATCATAAATTTTGAGCATCCAGGTTAAAGCTTTAATAGCCATTTCAACACCAGCACAAAACCCTCTTGGAGTTACAACATATAAATTATTTACCATAAAATTAGGATAGCTATATTTAAATTATGATAGAAAAAAATAATAATGAAGTTTTAATAATAGGGTTGCCTAATTCAGGTAAATCAACTTTAGTAAACGTATTAACATCAAAAAAAGTATCAATTATTGGTTCGACACCTAATACTACAAGAGACAAGGTAACAACAATTGTTGAAATAAATAATAAACAGATATTGATATCTGATTTACCTGGTTATCTAGAAGATCCTGATGAATTAAATAAAAAATTTCAAAATAAATTAGATGAATATATTGAAAAAGCTACTTTAATCTTATTTGTAATTGATATAAATTCAAAAAATTACAAAGGATTAGATAAATTAAATAGAATACTAAGAGATAAAAATAAAACTATATTTACAGTATTTAATAAATGTGAAAATTTTAAATCTTACGATTTAGATAAGAGTCTATATAAATATATTTTTGATCAAGATTTTTATATTTCGTCTTTTCATAAAATAGGTACTGATGAATTAAGTAATTCTATTTCAAAAAAAATAAAAAAGAGTAATGCAGATACAAATTTAATAAACAAAGAAAATTCAATAGTTTTGATTGGAAGACCTAACTCAGGTAAATCTACATTATTTAACTCTTTACTAGATAATGAACGATCCGTTGTTTCTTCAATGTCTGGAACTACTAGGGACATAATAAAAGACTCGTTACGTTTAAATAATCAGCATTTTCAAATTATAGATACTGCTGGCGTGCCAAGAACTAAACAAAAAAATCAAATAGATAGATACGCTTCATCTCTTGCTATAAATGAATTAAGTAATTCTATAACAGCTTTATTAGTTGTTGATTCTACTGTTGGTTTAAGCTTTGAAGACCTAAGACTTATTAATGAGTGTATAGAAAATAATGTAACGCCCATATTAATTATGAATAAATGGGACTTACTAAACACTGACGAAAAAGACATCATTAATAAAAATATTAAGGACAATTTAAAAAGATTCGATTGGATAACAATTCTAAGAATATCGGCGCTTACTAAAAAAGGTATAAATTTAATAGAAAAGTCTTTAGAAGAACTTTATCAGCAATTACAGATAAGAGTTCCTACTTCAGATTTAAATATTTTTCTTAGAGAACTCTGGGTATCAAAACCTCCTCACCCATTTAGAGGAAAACGATCCAAACTAAAATATGCAACACAATATGATATATTACCCCCTTCAGTTGCAATTAATTTAAATGGTAGAATTCCTCAAAATTATCAAAACTTCTTAATTAGCAATTTAAGAATAAAATATGGATTTAACAATATTTGTATAAAAATGAAATATAACTTATAAATGGAGAATTTTGGCTTTAAATTAGGTACGTTTTTATTTGGTTTTTACCTTATTGTTAGGTTTTTTCAATTATTTTTTAATATTTTATAACTTATTTTTATAAAATTTCAACGTATTTTGCTAAAAAACTCTCATATTTATTGTATTAATAATAAGTCCCTCTAATATTAGATGATTCCACTTAATGTGGAATTTTTGTATACAAAAAGGAGAAACTTTGAGTAATTTCACAGGATCTAGATCTTGGCGATTTTTATTACTTTTCACAGTTTTTGCTATGGTAGTTGTTGCTTGCG
>MDSY01090891.1_pt1 | contig 13115 bp, 16 predicted proteins | sample 811131 | NCBI WGS metagenome assembly MDSY01 (sample SAMN05326643, study PRJNA326480) | marine metagenome | isolation source: seawater | place: Atlantic Ocean: South West | collected 2010
ATTAATAGTGTTTTGGTTGTTCTCTTTTAATTCCTAAGCCGAATTGTTTTGGTGCATCAGCAAGTGGTGGTAAATTATCTCTAGAACCATCAGCCTCTGCTAAATTTTTTTGTATTGCAGCTCCAGGTTTGTAAAACATATGAGCAAATTTTGACCAATAAACTCCCCCAAATAAAACTAAATTTGAAGTTATATATAAAACTAAAAATAAATAGCTTAAATTACGCATACCTGAAGATTGTGTATAAGACCACGCTAAACCGAATGTAGCACATGCCAATAAAGCTAAAACAAATAAATCTGCTTTAATTATTCTATACCAAGGGTGCGCTTCTGCTAAAACATCTACTCTTAAAAATAACCAAAACCAAAATCCACCTAAACAAGTCATTATTGCACCGACGTGCCACATAATAGTTAAACTGGAAGGTGTTGAAGATCCGGCAGTTGGAAATGAAAAAACTAACAAAGCGGAAGTTACCCAAAAAATAATTGTTCCGTACATTCCTAATACATGTGCCACTCTTCTTTTTCCCCTACCTAATTCGGCGGTAGTTGCTATATCATGTGCCACTGTTTTTAAAATAACTGAGGTTCTTTGCCCTGAAGTAAGTTTAATCTTTGCAGATTTTTTTGCTTTTTTTGCGTTGTTAAAAAAATACTTAACATTTTTTTTATGAATGATATCTAGCAATGTGCCGAATACTACTAGGCCAACCATAACCAATACAAAACCCTGCATTGCAATTGGTGAAATTAGTTCCGACAAACCGGAAAATGGATTATTAGTAATCATTTATTGCCTTTCTTGAATATTAATAAAATTATATATTCGAAGAATACATAGGTCAAGCATAGAACGCATATCTTAAATGATAAGAGTTATCAGTCTGTGAGTTAATTCTCTTTTAAATAGAAAAGAAAGAAAAAATTATAGTTTTCCGTCTTTTCTCATTTGTTCTCTAATTTTTGTTGCTGAAATTTGCTGTGTTTTTTCGTCTAGAACTATTTCTTCTATTTTGTATCCAACTCCTCTACCGTAGCAAATATTTGTTATGTTAGGCACTAAAGTTACTTTTATTCTATTCTTGTAATTTTTTAAAGCTTCAATAATATTATTTTTTACTGTTTCAAAATCAAATGGATTGTCATCAACACCTTTTACGTCTCGAACCATTATATTGACTTGGCCAGTTTTTTTTAGAATTTCTTCAAAAAGTTTTTGATGTCCTTCGTGCCACGGTTGCCATCTACCCAGCATTTGAGCTGTAGGCTTTTTATTGTCCCACTCGTAGTCTTGATTTTTTGTGTTCATTACTTTGAATTTTAAGCCGCGGCTACTTGAAGTTTGTGTTTTGTCGTCATACCACTTAAAAAATTCCACAAGTATCGAGCAGTCAACAAAGATGCTTTTTCTGCTTTTTCTTGTTCGTCTACAGACAGTTCATCTAGTAATTTTTCACATTCAGCTCTATGAATTACGTCTGCTGATTTATGAGCCTCAAAAAAATGTAAGCCATCTTTGGAATTAACTCCGTAAAATTTTTTAAGCCCTTGAATCTTAGTTTCTGCTATTTCCGGAATTTGTCTTTCGTAAGTATATAAAGACGCTAAGCCCTCTGCGTAAGAAGATCTTGCTTGATTAAAAAAATTATCAATCATATCTTTTGTAAACCAGTCGAGTTTAACATTGTCAATTTTTTTAACATCTGCACCCATAGCTGCGGCGAATTTTTTCCAAAGTTTTGGATGATCTGCATCTACATTTTCTTCATCTTGTAGATTTTCTAAAAGAATTTTTCTTTTTTCGATGTCATCACAAATAGAATGTGTAGCACTAATATATCTAGGAAACGCTTTAACATGTTGATAATATTGCTCAGCATAATCTCTAATTATCTCTCTTGTTAATTTTCCTTCGTTCCAAAAATAGTCATAGAAAGGGTGCTTCAGTAAGTGATATTTATCTAATTTATTATTAAGTTTTTTTGCAAACATTTAATCTCCTTTAATTTTTATAATTTTAAATTAAAGAAATGTTTAATAAATTACAATTAAAAAATTGTCACAATTCACAATAAATTAATTGAGCTTCTCTAATAAACCTATTGATCCAGAGCTTTCTAAGAATAAGAGGATTTTATTTAATTCCTCAATATAAAACATATCTCTTACTCTTTCACCGATAGGTAGAATAAGGTGATTCTTAATTCTGAGGTCCTCTGTAAGTGTAAATTTATGTACCGACAGATCGCCTTCTTCAACATCATACCCCATTGCAGCTAAATAAATAATATTTTCTTCTTCAGAGTCAAAAGCTTTTGTCTTAATAACTTGAGAAGGTGCAATTGAAGGAACAAAATACTTAAAAGGCTCGATAAACCCATATTTTTTATGAGATTTATATAGTGGGGCCCTACTATACTCATCTAGCATTTTTTTTTCGGGAAACCCATAATGTTCACCATAAGAAGAAACTGGCCATCCGTAGTTTTTAATTTTTTCACTATTTGTATCTTTGTTAAAATTAATTTCATCTCCTCCTTGAGGGCCATGATCTGTGGAAATTATTATATCATTTTTTTTATCATAAAAAATTCCTTGGGGGTTTCTAAATCCCATGGCCTTAATTGTAAATTTTTGTGTGTCAAGATTAATTGAAATTATCTTGCCTTTAAGGTTATTTTTTTTTTGAGGGTCAGCTAAACCAACACTTTCCCAGTCCCAATCACCAATTGAAAAAAGTACTTCATTTTTTTTGTAATCAGCAAGATATCCTCCGTCTTGATTGCCAAATACAGGGTAACATTCTCCAGTGTTAAAAATTTCACTAAATTTTATTTTTTCTAGGTTTATTTTTGCCGATAAAATAGAGTTCATGTAACATTTTTCATTCACTTTTTTAATATAGGAAACATATAAAATATTTTTCTTTACCAATATACTTCTCGTGATTATTCTCTCTTCAGAAATAAAGTCTACTCCCACAAGTTTTTGAAAGTTTGTTTTAATTTGTTTAAATAAAATCTTGTTATTTTTAAACTTACTAATTGGTGAATAAATTAAAGTACCGGTACCAGTCATTATCAATATATTATCGTCAAATTTTCCTATATAAGATCTTGGGCCTAGAGGAATTAAGTCAATATTCGAATATTTAGATAGTTTATACTCAGTGTCATCTATCTGAGTGCTAGGCATCACTAAATCAAATATAAATTCATCAGATCTAGATATAAATTTAACTCTAATTTTTTTGAAGAATTTTTTAACACTGTCTGGAAAAGATTTTTCCATAACTGAAAAAATGGTTTTTTTTTCAGCTGGATATTTTTTTATATTTTTATCACTATTTGTTGAAATAACTGTCACATACAATGCAATACACAAAAGAGCTAACACGCTTAATAAGGTATTTTTTTTTTTCATACTTTTTATTACTCGATATATTCTATTATGAGATATTTGTAATGTTATTTGATCACATTATGTAATTAGTGCAATTTTAACTTTTATATTCTAACAGCTCTTACTATTGGTCTTTCGTCTATAGGTAAGTGTACAATTGTAGCAAATACAGAAAGTGCTATTGCGATATACCAGGCGTAGTCATATGAACCATAAATATCGTAAAAATAACCTCCAAGAAGCGCTCCTGCAAAAGCTCCAAACTGGTGACTTAAAAAAACGATTCCAAACAGTGTGCTCAGGTATTTAGTTCCAAATATTTGAGCTACTATTCCATTTGTTGGTGGAACGGTAGAAAGCCATAATATTCCAAAAGTAATACCAAAAAATACAGCTGTGTATATCGATGGAGGGAGAAAAATAAATATACAAATAACAACTGCTCTTGAAAAATATAAAATACTTAATAACATTTTTTTACTATATTTCGTGCCAAGATAACCCATTCCTAAGGTGCCAATAATATTAAATAAACCGATTAAAGCCAAAATAATAGTTGCTGACCAATCTCCTAAACCTTTATCTTGCATATATCCTGGAATATGAGTGGCGACCATAGTTATTTGAAACCCACAAACAAAAAAGCCAGCGTTTAATAAAAGATATCCTTTATGGGAAAAAGCCTCTCTTAAAGCTCCGCTGAAAGTTTGTTTTTTTTCTACTTTAAACGTTTGAGAATTTTCTCTTGCAGGTAAGAGAAAAATTGAGGCCAATAGGCCAAATAAAATAAAATACATAAAATATTTTAAAGTGTTCTCCCAGCCTACTGCACCAAGACTATATTTGGTAAATAAGGGTGAAATAAAATATCCAATTGAAGCTGCTGCAGTGACAAGTCCTGTTGCCATAGATCTTGATTCATTAGGAAAATGTTTTCCTACTTCTGAGACAGGAACACTCATAGCTGTTGCTCCTAATGCAGTACCAACTAAAACTCCTAGGCTTAACTGAAAAAATAATCCAGTATTTGGACCTGAATAAAGCATATAAATTCCCAAACCAAAAATAATAAAACCTATAAACACTGCTTTATTACCTCCAAATTTATCAGCTACAATTCCAAACAGAGGGGCAAAAAATCCCCAGAATAACATTTGAATTCCAATCGCTAAACCAAACTCAGTTCTTGTACAATTCAAATCTTTTTCGAATGCGCTAAAAAATAGTCCAAAAGTTTGTCTTAAACCCATAGAAACTAAAATCACAAAACAAGCTGACAGCAAAGTAATTAAAGCAATTCTATTTGGAATAAATTTTTCCATTACTTAATGTATCGAAGAGAATTTCGAATGTCGGTTATTAAATCTTTAGGATCTTCTAGACCTATGTGAAGTCTGACTATATGAAGGTTTTTATCTTCATACTTTTTAAATTCTCTCTGTATATCTTGATAAACAGCTAAACTTTCAAATCCCCCCCAACTATATCCGATACCAAATAATTCTAAAGAATTTATAAATTTATAAACTGAGCTTTTAGATTTACTCTTTATAACTAAACCCAAAAGGCCCGTAGCTCCTGAATAATATTTTTTCCAGTTTTTATAATTCTTGGTACCTTTCTTATGCGGGTAAAGAATCTCTTTAATTTTTTTTTGTTTCAATAAAAATTTTATTACTTCTTTTGTGTTTTTTTCATGTTTTTCAAGTCTTACATCTAAAGTTCTAATACCTCTTATTACTAGATAGGCATCATCTGGTGAGACCCTGTAACCAGAAACACGATTATAAAAATTTACTTTTGAAAAGACTTTTTTATTAACAGCCAATGTACCAACCATTACATCTGAGTGACCGGAAAAATATTTTGTTGCAGAAGATATGGACATATCAAAACCAATTTCTAGAGGTTTGAGAAATAAAGGTGTGCCCCATGTATTGTCTAAAACTGTGATAATTTTATTTTTTTTTGCTAATCTTACAATTTGAGCTAAATCTTGAAACTCAAAAGTATTACTTCCAGGGTTTTCTACAAAAATCATTTTAGTTTTTTTTGAAATTTTATTTTTTAAATCTTCAAAATTATCTGGATTATAAAACTGAGCTTTTATTCCAAATTCTTTTAATAATTTAGATGTTAATATTCTCGTAGGAAAGTAAACACTATCTGAAACTATGATTTCATCCCTAGGCCTGCATATGCTCATAATTGATAAGGCAACTGATGCAAATCCTGAAGGCGTCAAAAAAACATGATGTGCCTTTTCAAGTTCAACAATAATGTTTTGAAGCTGTGTAGTTGTTTGCGTTCCTGCTCGACCATAATCATAATAATCTACTCTTCTATTTTTGGAAACAGTCTTGTGACTTAACAATTCCTGCATGCTTTTAAAAAATATAGTTGAGGCTCTTACAACGGCGGGGTTTGCTGACCTATTAACCTTATCTTGAGCCGTGTGTTTTAAGAATGTGCTTATAGACTTTTTCATAAAATAAGTATATTTAAACAATTATTATTGACTTTATATAAGTTTATTTTAAATAAATATAACAAAAAGGAGGCAAAAATATGGGTTACCCGAAGAAACACCGAGGTAGAAGAAAAATAGGCTCAAAAAAAAGAAGAGCAAGAAAAAGAAATAAAAAAAAATAATTATATAAATCAAAATGAATCACATAGCTCAAATCCGAAAATTGAGTTTATACATATTTTTAGTTCCATTTATAACGATCAATTTATGTTTGTTAATCTCTGTTAATTGGGAAATTTTAGAACACACATTATTTTCTGTTGATCAAATTGGAAGATCTTCCCCTACAATTCCTTACCTGGATGGAAGTCTTTCAATTAGCAGAGCGTCACGAACTTTCCCTCAATACTTACTTTTTAAACCAGGTATGGTCTTAACGTCTTTGTTGCTTTTCTATTACTGGAAAAAAAATAATATCTTGATCAATGAATTAAATATTTTAAAAAATAAAGTTTTTTTCTTTAGAACTTTTGGAGTTATGTCTGCTTTTTTTCTAATAATTCACTCATTATTACTTGGAGTAGAATTTGATATAAAAATTTTTAAATTATTAAGAAGATTAGTTTTATTAAGTTTTATTATATTTGAAATTATTGCCCAATCACTCCTGGTTTATGAGTTGTATAAGTTAAGAAATAAAATTTCTCACTTGGTTAATAAAAATATTCTGTACGTAAAAATAACACTTGTTTCTTTACTTTCTGTGATTGCGATATTAAGTTTACCACTATTAATCACGAGCGGTAATACTCACTTTAAACATGGTTTAGAGTGGAACTATTTTGTTGGAGTGGTATTTTTTTATTTTCTGACTAGTAGGCTTTGGATAAAAACTAAAACCACTTAAATTTCTGAGTTTTCACCCAGAAATTTAGTAGTCTTGGCTCGTCGTTGTAGTTGCTACCGCCAAGCCTATCGATTCACTATTTTAGCACTACTTAGTGAACCTTTCTGCCCTTTAAGCTTGAACCTCTCGGTTTTTCCTTAAATGGTCAGTTAAGAGTTGCCTCTTAATTAAAACTATTAAATCATATCATAAAAAAAAGGCTATCACTTTATACGTGCGGGAAATATTGCTGTGAATTATGTGGATATATTTTTGTTTACAGTACTGTTTATCCAGCCACCACCAAGAACTTTATCCCCAATCTTATCTTTAGAATAAAAAACGCAAGCTTGACCGGGTGATATTCCAGTTTCTTCATCTAAAATTTCAACACCCGCTTTATTGTCTTTAATATTTATTTTTGCGCTTAATAGTCTACCAGTTGATCTTACCTTAATCTTTATATCATCTTGAAAATTATTTTTTAACCCAAGTATATTTAAATCTCTAAGTATTATTTTCTTTACCACAAGAGCTTGTCTAGGTCCTACAGTAATAGAATTTGTATTTGAGTTTATATTTACAACATAAAGTGGTTCAGCATAGGCTATTTTAATTCCTTTTCTTTGACCTATTGTGTAATTAATTATTCCTTCATGCGTACCTAATTTTTTCCCAGCTAAATCTAAAATATCTCCTTTCTTAAAAGATTCTGGCCTAAATTTTTTAATAACGGAAGAATAGTCTCCATTTGGAACAAAACAAATATCTTGCGAGTCTGGTTTTTCAGCTACATTTAATTCCAATTTTGAAGCAATGGATCTCGTTTCAGATTTTTCTATCTCACCCAATGGAAAGCGTAAAAAATTTAATTGTTCTTGAGTGGTACCAAATAAAAAATAACTTTGATCTCTAGACTTATCTTTTGCCCGGTACATATTTGCAGTTCCATTACTTTGAATTCTTGTAACATAATGACCTGTAATAAGTGCGTCTGCACTCAATTCTCTTGAGTACTTAAATAAATCTCTAAATTTAACAGTTTGATTGCATTGAACACATGGGATTGGGGTTTCTCCTGCGGTATAACTGTCTATAAAAGAATCTATAACCTCTGATTTAAATTTTTTTTGATAAAATAATATTTTATGATTAATGCCAAGCTTTTCTGAAACTCTTTTAGCGTCTAAAATATCTCTACCGGCACAACATTGTCTTCCGTTATTTGATTTTTTTGCGTCATCGTAAAGTTTTAAAGTAATTCCAGTTACGTCATAACCCTCATCTTTCATCAAGCCAGCAACGACAGATGAGTCAACACCGCCAGACATTGCAACTACAACTTTAGTATCTTTTTTTGCTTTATTAATACCTAGAGAATTAATCATTTAAGGTGTATATTATAAAAAACGATAATTTTCCATAATGTATTTAGACTTTGAGCCAGGTGACTATGTTATAAATCCAGCCAATAAAGATTGGGGAATAGGTCAAGTTCAGTCAATAGTAAAATACAAAGTTACTGTTAATTTTCAAAACTATGGAAAACAAGTGTTAAATACAGAAATTGTATTGTTGGAAAAGATAAAAAATGAACAAAAATGAATTAAAATTAATTGCTGAAAGTTTGATAGAAACTTTTAAAATTGCAGGAGATGAGACAATAAATTTATATGAAAAGGGATTAAAAATTGAAATGAAAGAAGATAATTCACCTGTAAGCAACGGCGATTTAAGAGTGGATCAACTTATTTCAAAAAAAATTAGTACTCTTACTCCGAGCATACCAATAATTTCGGAAGAAACGGTCGATTTAAAAATAAAAAATAAAGAAAAAATATTTTGGTTAATAGATCCAATAGACGGTACTAAAGAATACATTGCAGGCAGAGACGAATACACTTTGAATGCAGCATTGATTATTAATAAAATTCCATCAATAGGTTTAGTTGGTGTACCAAAAAAGAAACAGATTTTTTATTCTTACTATCCTAATGAAAGTTATTTAATTGAAAATGATATAGTTAAAAAGAACGATTGCTCTAAACTGACTCCTAAAAATCAAATTGTTGCACTGTCTAGTGTCGTCAAACCGTCTGATATGATTCTAAATAAACTTAAAGAATATAACGTTACCTCGATAGTAAAAATGGCAAGCTCTTATAAATTTTGTGTGATAGCTACTGGTCAATACGATATTTATGCTGCCAGTGAAAGAGCTAACGAATGGGATTACGCTGCAGGCCACGCAATAGCTGAACATGCTGGAGCTATTATAAAAACATTGGACGGGAAACCATTCTTGTATGGAAAAGAAAGTTATAAAAATCCTAGTTTGTTAATCAAAAGGTCTGAGCACTTAAATGCTTAAAACCATACTAATCATAATTATTTCCGTTACCTTTGTGGGTGTGTTATTTTTTATATTAGTTAGAAATGCATTAAAAAATAAACTTGATTATTTAGTTGAAGAAGAAAAGAAAAAAAAATTAAATGACCTTGATTAATTTGTAAAATTCATCGGCATCCAAATCAAGAATTCTTTTTGATAATTCGAAACTAAATCCTCCTCTAGCCAAAACTCCCATATCTTTTTTGTAAAATAAAATTCTATTAGCTGAAGGTCTCACAGCACCAATTCTTCTTCTTTTACATAGTTTCAAAGCAGAAACAAAATCTGGCTCTATTTTATCTTCTTTAATTTTTTCAATACTGTTTTTTATGAACTCTGAATCTATTCCTTTGTTTCTTAGCGATTGATTAATTTTGTTTAAAGAATAACCTCTCCTTAAAAACATTCTAGCTTTAGAGTCTGAATAAAGCTCATCATTTATTAATCTATTTTTTTCTAAATTTGATATGATTTCATCTATTATATTAGTTACTTCTCTTTTTGTTTCTTTGCCTTTAAATTTTGTAAGATATTTTTTAAGTAAATAAATTTTTAGCTGTTGCTTAGATGGGTTATATTTTTCTAAATACCCATAAGCAATATCCTTTAAATTTGTGGTAAGATCTTCAAAATCTTTTTTATTTAATGTAGGATTCATAAATCTAATATACTATATTCTTTATAATGATAAATAACATTGAGACATACTTAACATATCAAAATATTTATTTAATTGTTAATTGGGGAGTTCTGCCTTTGTGGTTAATGCTACTATTTATACCCAATCATTATCTTACTAGATTTTTTACAAATTCTGTAGTTGTGCCTTTCTTATTATCAGCAACCTATATATTTATATCTTATAAGATTTATTTGGACGGAAGTATATTTGAGGGATTCAACTTATATTTAGGCATAGATAGTTTGTACTCTTTGTTCTCGGAAGAATCTTTTCTTTTGATTTTCTGGATCCATTTTCTTTCAATTAGCCTATTTGTCGGGGCATATATAGCAAGAGATGCTGAAAAGTATTTAGTTCCTAGATTTTTATCTTTTATTTCTCTTTTGATCACTTATTTGGCAGGGCCAGTTGGACTGCTTTTATATTGGTTTATTAGAATTTTCTTTTCAAAAAAAATAAGCTTTAATGATTAAGCCATTTGAATTTTATTTCGATTTTGTGAGTCCATATTCATTTTTAGCCCACAAAGAAATTCAAAAATTAGAGAAAAAAAATTCAGTAAAAATAATCTATAAACCTATTCTTTTAGGTGGGCTGCACAACCTTCATGGAATCAAAGCTCCTGCTTTCATCCCTTCAAAAGCAAAATATATGATTAGGGATTGTAAGTTAATTGCTGAAAAAGATAAGAATAGCTTCAAATTTAATTCATATTTTCCAATTAAAACTCTAAATTTAATGCGAGGAGTATTAATTGCAGATGAAGATAATTTTAAAAGTTTTTATATAGAGAAAATTTTTGATTCCATTTGGAGAGATGGTTTGAATATGAATGACCAAAACATAATTGACAAAGTTCTAAAAAATCTAGAAATCAACCCTAAGACTTTTTTTTTAAGGTCAAATACTCAAATTATAAAAGAACAATTAAAAAAGAAAACTGATGAAGCTTATGAAAAAGGTATTTTTGGAGCACCAACGTTTAGTATTAATAGTAAAATTTTCTGGGGACAAGACAGGCTGCAATTTGCTGTAGCTGAAGCTTTAAAGTAATTATTTTCTCTTCTTAATTTCAGTTCCAATCCCTGAGACTTTTAAAGAGTCAAATCCACCATTAACATGGGCTACATTTTTAAAACCCATATCTTGTAATGATTTAGCACCTAAAGCTGAACGCATTCCTAGAGCACAAAATAAAACTATGTTTTTAGCTTCACCAATTTTAAGCTCCTTAAAGTAAGAACTTTCAGGATCTAGCCAAAATTCTAACATTCCTCTTGGTATATGGATAGCTTTTTTAATAGCTCCTTCCTTCCACAGTTCTCTAATGTCTCTAATGTCAATTAAGGTAATTTCATCTTTTTCTAAAGACAGCTTCACTTCTTTAGCAGTCAATGTTTTTATCTCTTTTGTTGCTTCATTAACTAGGGCTTGGGACGACTTTATATTCATGTTAATAATTATAAACTATTATTAAAAAAACTGAAAATAAAAAATGAGAAAAATTGAAAATAAGACAGAAAATAAAAACTTTCTTAAAAAAATTTTTATTAAATTATGTAGAAAAATTGGTTATGAAATAATTGATCAAAATAACTTATTTATCCCAACTTTAGAAAAAAATGTGGAAGAAAGTTTAAGTAAATCAGGTAAATTCTCTATAAGTATACCCTTAGGTAAAGTTGATATAAAAAGAAGAGTAGAAGATTTGACGATCATTATAAGATCTTACACATCTACTGAGGTCAATAGAAGTAAGATTATGCTTGATCAAAACAAAAAAAGAATTTTTGATGTTCAAAAAATTGAGTATACCTTGAGAACTATTAACTCGGTAATAAACTCTTCTCACGAAGCTCTAAAAGAATTTAAAAATTTAAAAATTAATTTAATTGTTACCGATGATAACTCCAAGACAGAAAATTTAATAAAGATTAAAAAATTATTAGAGAAGGCAAATTTTAAAACAAGCTTAATTAATGTAAATAAGGACAAATACCTCAGCCAAATTAATAAAAATGATGAGTTTGGAAAACCTATTTCAGATGCAATGATATCAAATATGATAAATATATTAGTATCAGTAAATTTAACTAAAGAAATAGGTAAAGATTTAGTTTATTTCCTTGAGGACGACTATGTTCATAAAAAAGAAGCTATAACAGAGATGCTTTTTGCTTATGAGAAAATTTCAACACAAATAGGTAGGGAAATTTTTTTATGTCCTGCTGATTATCCTTATTTGTATACAAAAACAGAAAACACTAACATTTTTATAGGTAATAAAAGACATTGGAGAACTGTCACCGAAACGCTAATAACATTTTTAACAAGTAAAAAAATGATCTTAAGGTACTTAGACAATTTTATATCAATGAGTACTACAAGACATCATCCAATGGAAAAAAAACTTCACGAAATATATCAAAAAGAGTATTGTTTAAGTCCAATACCATCTTTAGCTATGCACTCTACTAATATAAATTCGGCTTATGGCGTTCCTCCAAATTATGAATGGATAAAAAACTGGGAGGAAAATAAAGTATAAAAAAAAGCCCAAAAAATCGGGCTTTTTTTTGAGGGGTATTTTTTTAAAATACTTTTAATCTCTAATTGAATAAGCAGTTACTCCTATTTCAGATTTATCTGTTCCTAATTTTTCTGCTGCTTTACTTATTCTTAAACCCACTGTTGCTTTTAAGGCTAAGAAGACTAAATATGAAAGCACAAAACTAAATACACACACTGATACTGTCCCTAAAAACTGCGTTCCAAAAGATGTGTTACTATTGCTTATCGGCACTACTAATGTTCCAAAAATTCCAGCAAACATATGTACAGGTATCGCTCCTACCACATCGTCTATACCAAAACTTTCTAACATTTTAGTTCCAAAATACATAATCAATGCACCTATTGAACCTATAACCATTGCTAAACCGGGTGTTGGTGTTAATGGCTCTGCAGTAATAGCTACGAGACCTGCTAGCGCGCCGTTAAGCATCATAATGATATCTGTTTTGCCACCAATAAGTCTTGTCACCACTGCTCCGGTTACTGTTCCAGCTGCACCTGCAAGATGAGTATTTACTGCAATTTTTGAAATTGCATTCACATCATCAAATGTGCCCATAGCAAGTTGACTAAAGCCGTTAAAGCCGAACCAACCAAACCAAAGTAAGAATGTACCTAGGGTAACAAGCGGAATGCTTGATGCTGCAAATGGCACCATCACTCTTTTTCCACCACTAGAAGTAAATCTGCCTTCTCTGGCTCC
>MDSY01141578.1_pt1 | contig 13115 bp, 7 predicted proteins | sample 811131 | NCBI WGS metagenome assembly MDSY01 (sample SAMN05326643, study PRJNA326480) | marine metagenome | isolation source: seawater | place: Atlantic Ocean: South West | collected 2010
ACAGCTGTACTAATTGAAACTTTAGTTTATTTAGGTGCTGAGGTTACTTGGTCATCTTGTAATATATTTTCTACTCAGGATCAGGCGGCAGCTGCAATTGCAGCTACAGGAGTTCCTGTTTTTGCTTGGAAAGGATTAAATGAAGAAGAATTTGATTGGTGTATTTTACAAACACTCACTGCTTTTGAAGGCGGGAAATCTTTGAATATGATTTTGGATGATGGAGGTGATTTAACCAATATGGTTTTTGATAGGTTCCCAGAAATGATAGCTGAGATAAAAGGGCTTTCGGAAGAAACTACTACTGGTGTTCATAGATTGTATGAGAGAATGGAAAAAGGAACTCTATTTATTCCTGCCATCAATATTAACGATTCAGTTACTAAGTCAAAATTTGATAACAAGTACGGCTGTAAGGAATCCTTAGTTGATGCAATAAGAAGAGCTACTGATGTGATGATGGCCGGTAAAGTTGCTGTTGTAGCTGGCTATGGAGATGTAGGTAAGGGTTCTGCAGCTTCACTTAGAGGCGCAGGAGCTAGGGTTATTGTTACAGAAATTGACCCTATTTGCGCATTACAAGCAGCAATGGATGGATTTGCAGTGAAAAGAATGGATGATGCATGTGTAAATGCTGATATAATTGTAACAACAACAGGAAATAAAGACATTATTCAATCTCGTCATTTTGAGGCTATGAAAGATAAAACAATTGTTTGTAATATTGGTCATTTTGATAATGAAATTGATGTTACTTGGTTAAATGATAATTGGGGGCACACTAAGGATACGGTAAAGCCGCAAGTTGACATGTATACTATTGATGGTAAAGACATCATTCTGTTGGCTGAAGGTAGATTAGTTAATTTAGGATGTGCTACAGGACACCCTTCTTTTGTAATGTCTAATTCATTTACTAATCAAGTATTAGCACAATTAGAATTGTGGAATAATACAGATGCATACAAAAATGAAGTATATATGTTGCCTAAGCAGTTAGATGAGAAGGTAGCTAGATTACATTTGGCTAAAATTGGAGTAGAGTTAGAAACTCTGCGTACTGATCAAGCGGAATATATTGGAGTAACAGTGGAAGGTCCATACAAACCAGAGTACTACAGATACTAGTAATTGACTATAAAATATTAGATTAAAAGCCCGAGAAATCGGGCTTTTTTTAATTAGAAATATGCATTTGGCTTCCGCTTAATGACCAATTGTATGTTTTCAATGGAAGTAAAGCTGGCGAGTTCAGTACACTAGCATTATTGCTCAATAAAAAAGCTGAGGAGCAGCATCCGCAATAAGCAATACCTGAGTTGATGGAGTCAATAAAAGAGCAAGATAATGAAGGTTCGTAGCTGCAGTTTCTGTCATAAACTTTGTAGTCTTTTCCAACACCGTGGTAAATAATGATACCCTCAACTCCTCCTTCGATAAAAAGTGCGTTTCCAGAAACTTGCAAATCGCTATATTCAGGTAAATTTAAATCTATATTAATATTTACGTAAACCTCTTGTATGTAATCTTCTTTTGTATTACAATTTGCTAGAAAGAGGATTGATATAAGAATGTAAAAGGTTAATTTCATGTCTGCAATTTTATGAAAAAGAAATGGATTTTTCATCTACTGATGTATTAAATTATTTGTTATCTTTACAGCCATTTAAAAACAGAAATTATATTTAAACGAAACATTATACCATGTTGAGAAAATTTTATTTAATAGCAACTTTAGTCCTTACTTCGTCACTTGCTATGGCCCAAACAGGAACCTTAAAAGGTGTTATAACTGATGCTATGAGCGGAGAACCTGTCCCTTTCGCAAATATTGTTATTGAAAAAAATGGAAATCAGTCAGCGGGGACAACTACTGATTTTGATGGAAATTATACGATAAAGCCTGTTGAGCCTGGTACTTATGTGATAAAAGCAACGTTTGTTGGTTACGGTACTGTTGAAGTTACTGGAGTTATTGTTTCAGCAAATAAAATTACTTTTCAGGATGTAAAACTTCAAGAAGGTATTGCAATTGGAGAGGTAAAGGTTATAGCTTACAAGAAACCGCTTTTGGATCAGGATAATCTGTCAGGAGAAACAAAAACTGCAGAAGAAATTGTTGCTTTACCCACAAGAAATATTTCATCAGTAGCAGCAAGCACAGCGGGTATTTATCAAAAAGATGAAGGAGATGCTGTTAATGTGAGGGGTTCTCGTTCAGATGCAACTGAATATTATGTGGATGGAATTAAGGTAAGAGGTAGTATGGGGGTTCCTACTTCAGGTATAGAGCAGATTACTGTAATTACAGGTGGTGTTCCTGCTCAATATGGTGATGCAACTGGAGGCATTATTTCTATAACCACAAAGGGACCTTCAAATAAAATGTTTGGTGGTTTTGAATTTGAATCATCATCATTATTTGATAGTTATAATTACAACTTATTAGGATTTGCTCTTTCTGGTCCTATTTTGAAAAAAAGAAATGCTGATGGATCTAAGGGGTCTTCCGTAATTGGATATTTTTTGGCAGGTGAGTTCAGAAGTGTTGATGATACTGACCCTTCAGCAATTGGAATGTGGAAAGTAAAAGATAGTAAATTAGCTGATTTACAAGCTAATCCATTTAAAATTGCGCCAAATTCAGCAGCAGGTTTTTTAAATAGATCAGAGTTTTTGTCTGTAAATGATTTTGAAAATGTTCAGGCTAAGCAAAATGCTAATGAAAAAAGATTTAACATTTCTGGTAAATTAGATTTAAAGCCAAGTAAAAACACTTTTCTTTCATTAGGGGGCTCGTATTATGCTCGTGAAAGCAGAGATTTTTCTTCTTGGCGTTCAATGTACTCTTGGGACAATAACCGTCAATCAACTCAACATACTTATCGCGTGTTTGGTAAATTAGTTCAAAAATTTGGTTCACCTGAAGACAATGAGGATGAATCATCTGCAACTGTAAAAAATGCTTTTTTTACTATTCAAGCAAATTACACAAATAATAGATACACATATGTCGATTCTGAACATCAAGATAATTTATTTCATTACGGCTATGTTGGGAAATTTGTAACTAGTAAAGCTCCGAATTATGGATTTGGATCTGCTATTGATTCTTCAAATGGTCGTCTTTACACTGGTCGTGTGCTAAATGGCTTTGCTGATACACTTTACGAATTTTCTCCTGGTGGCATTAATTCAGCATTAGAGAATTATACTAGTTCTTATATTGATATGTTTTCAGAGTATAATATGTCTTCATATGTAGGTAGCTATGGGGCTGATGGGCAGCTAAGGACAGCAATTGATTTACAAGGAAAAGGATTGAAGAATGGTGAATTGCCTTCAAACGTATATTCTTTATTTGGAAACCCCGGCTCTATGTACGGGGGTTCTGCTAAGCAAGAAAATACGCAAACTACTTTTAAGGCTTCAGGGTCAGCTGATATTAAATCACACGAATTCTCTTTTGGATTTGAATTTGAGCAAAGAAAAGACTATTATTGGGGTGCGTCACTTTTAAGGACTTTAGGAGGTGCAGACTCAAGAAATTTATGGGGATTAATGCGTCAGCAAGCTAACAAACATATTTTAGAATTGGATTTAAATGATCCTATTCCTGTTTTTGATGCAAATGGAATTTATCAGGACACTATAAATTATGAACGTTTGTTTATTGCAAGTGAACAATCAACTTTCGATGCTAATTTTAGAGAAAAGAATAATATTGGACAGTTAGACTTTATTGATATTGACTCATATTCTCCTGATGCATTTAGTTTAGATATGTTAAGTCAAGATGAGATATTAAACAATGGGACCTCATTAATTTATTATTATGGTTATGACATTTATGGTAATAAAAACGATCAAAATAATACTTTAAAGGATTTCTTTACGCACAAGGATGATAATGGACAATTCACTCGAAATATTGCTCCATATAATCCAATTTATCAAGCAGGATATATACAAGATAAGTTCGCGATAGAAGATTTAATTTTTAATATTGGACTAAGAGTTGATCGTTTTGATGCTAATCAGAAGGTTTTAAAAGATAAATACTTATTATATAGCGCTTATACTGCTGATGCGAATGTCGATTTATTAAATGAAATTACTACTCCTTCTACTATTGGTGGTGATTATGTTGTTTATGTTGATGATATTGATAAGCCTTCTGCTGTTGTTGGATATCGTAACGAAGATGTTTGGTATAACGCTGAAGGATTGGTTATTTCTGACCCTACATTACTTGCTGAAGCTGCAGGAGGTAAAATTGCTCCTTATTTAATTAGACCTGAGGATGCCGAAAATGGAGATGTTAAGATGGATGCTTTTGAAGATTATAAGCCTGAAACTATATTTATGCCTAGGATTGCATTTTCTTTTCCAATTTCTGATGAGGCTCAATTTTTTGCTCACTATGACGTTTTAACTCAAAGACCCCCAACAGGAAATAGATTGGAACCAGTTGATTATTTATTTATGGCAGATAGAGTTGGTGCAACTTTGAATAACCCTAATTTAAAGCCTGAAAAAACAGTCGATTATGAATTAGGATTTGCTAAAACCTTATCATTAAAGTCAGCTCTTAAAATCTCTGCATTTTATAAAGAATTAAGAGATATGATTCAAATAACAAATACTTTATCTGCTTACCCGGCACAGTATTATACTTTTGGTAATATCGATTTTGGTACTGTAAAAGGGATGTCAATTAATTATGACTTAAGAAGAACAAATAATATACAGCTTACAGCTAATTATACGCTACAGTTTGCTGATGGTACTGGTTCTTCAGCTACATCAGGAGCTAGCTTAGTTGGTACGGGTCAACCAAACTTACGTACTACCATTCCTTTGTCTTACGACCAAAGACATGCTATTTCAGCATCAGTTGATTATCATTATGGTGATGGTAAAGATTATGACGGACCAGTTTGGTTTGGATCTAATGTCTTTCAAAATGCAGGAGCAAATCTTATGTTCTCAGCAGGTTCAGGGACACCTTACTCTAGACAATCTAATATTACTCAGGAAGCGGCTGAGGGTATTAATGATCGTTCAACTTTAGCAGGAAATCTTAATGGTTCTCGTTTACCTTGGCAATTCAGAATGAATCTAAAAGTGAATAAATCATTTGAAATTAAATGGAATGATAAAAAAAGATCTAATTTAAATGTTTATGTTCAAGTCCAAAACTTATTGGATGCTAGAAATATTATTCAGGTATACCGCGCAACAGGTAATCCTGAGGATGATGGTTATTTAACTTCATCTGCAGCACAAAACGCAATAGACGCTAAAAATGATGCAGAATCATTTAGATATTTATATTCCTTAGCCGTTAATGATCCTTCAAACTATAGTCTGCCAAGAATGTGGAGAGCAGGTATTAGTTTACAATTTTAACTAGATAATGAAAATGAGACTGAAAAACATATTATTTATGAATAATTCAATAAAAAAAATAGCAACTCTTTACTTAGCTTTATTTACTTTGGTATCATTAGCAAAAGAGAACATTAATAAAAATTTATCATCCGTTATTAATACAAAAATTGCGGCAGGATGTGATCCTTCAAGTTCACAAACTGATTTAGATATTAATAATGTAAGAACTACAATTATGGCAGGTGGTGATATGTGGTGGAACTTATCAGATCCTCAATATGAGATCCCTAAGGGTGGAAACAAACATTCTCTATTTGCAGGTGCATTATGGATTGGTGGTGTAGATGCAGGTGGACAATTAAAGGTAGCTGCTATGACTTATCGTCAGAGCGGAAATGATTTTTGGCCTGGTCCTCTAAATGTAGATAATGCTACAATTTCTGCGGATGAATGCACTAAGTGGGATGAACATTTTAAAATTGATAGATCAGTAGTTGAGGAATACAATAGTCGATTTGATAATGATCCAACTTATGTGATTCCTGCATCAATTTTAGATTGGCCTGCTCATGGGGATCAGTCATTAGGACAAGATGAGTTTTTAGCTCCTTTTTATGATGTTAATGGAAATGGTCTATACGAGCCATACAGTGGGGATTATCCTGATTATAATGTTACTGGAACTAATGATGATGCTGCTTTGTTTGGAGATCAAACTTTATGGTGGATATTTAACGATAAGGGAAACATTCATACTGAAACTCAAGCTGATGCTTTAGGTTTAGAAATTCACGCGCAAGCTTTTGGTTTTACATCTGATAACGAGGTGAATGATATGACTTTCTATAATTATAAAATTTTTAATAGATCAACCACTCCTTTAAATGATACTTATTTTGGTCAATGGGTAGATGCTGATTTAGGTAAATATGATGATGATTATGTAGGTTGTGATGTAAATTTAGGATTAGGTTTTTGTTACAATGGAGATGCTGAAGATGAAGGAGCTACAGGTTATGGATTTAATCCTCCTGCAATAGGAGTAGATTTTTTTCAAGGCCCTTTAGCTGATCCTTCAGACGGAGTTGATAACGATAGAGATGGCATTATTGATGAACCGGGAGAGCAAATTATTATGTCCAAATTTGTGTATTATAATAATGATGATACTGACGAAGGAAATCCTAATGGAGGGACTGATATTTATGATTATTTAAGAGGTAGAAATAGACAAGGAGTTCCTATGACTTATGGGGGTAATGGATTTGGTGCTGGAAATGGCTCAACAACAGAGGAATGCGATTTTATGTTCCCAGGCACTTCGGACGACAAATTTGTAGGGCAGGAATGGACAGAACAAACTGCAGGTAACATTCCTGCTGACAGAAGGTTTTTACAGTCAGCAGGTTCTTTTACATTGCAGCCAGGTGCAGTAAACACTATTACTACTGGTGTTGTTTGGGCAAGGGCTAAATCAGGAGGTCAAACGGCTTCTGTTCAATTGCTTAAAATATATGATAGAGAAGCCCAAGCTTTATTTGACAATAACTTTAATATTCTTAACGGACCTGACGCTCCTGATTTATCAGTTATAGAACTAGACAAAGAATTGATTTTTACTCTATCAAATGGTGAAAGTTCAAACAATCAAAATGAATCTTATTCTGAAAAGGATCCTTACATTACAAAGCCTACTAATATAGCTAATTATCCTGATTATAAGTTTCAAGGATATTTGGTATATCAATTAAAAAACTCTACGGTTTCAGTTACTGATTTAGATGATTTGGATAAAGCAAGATTAGTTTTTAGAAGTGATATTAATGATACAGTTTTAGGAATTGTAAATCAATATCTTGACCCAATACTTGGAGTATACACTCCAATTGAAGAAGTTGCTTCAGTATTAAGTCAGGGTGTTGTCGGTTCTGTTGATCAAGGCGTCCAGTACTCATTTCAAATAACTGATGATAGATTTGCATTAGGAAATACAAGATTAGTGAATCACAAGACTTATTATTATATGTCATTATCATATGGATATAATCGGGCAGAAGAAAATTCAAGCCCTTATGATGTGAATGCTGCTGATTATGATGGTAGAAACCAGCCGTATATTTCAGGAAGAAGAAATATTCAAGTTTATTCAGGAATTCCTCATTTTACATCTCCTGACGCAGGAGGTACTAAGTTAGAAGCCTCTTATGGAGATGGTGTTGAAATTAATAGATTAGAAGGGACTGGAAATGGTGGTAATGTATTAGAACTTACTTCAAAAACAATTAATGATATTCTTGAGAGTCCTGATCACAAATCTTTAAATTTAACTTACTTGGCTGGAAAAGGACCAATTGACATTTCAGTTGTTGACCCTTTTAAAATTCCTAGAGGAAATTTTATCATAAAGTTGATGGATCCAGTTACAACTAATACAGGATTGATTACTTCTTATAGTAAATGGTCTTTAATTGATGAAGAAACAGGTATTGTTAAAGCTTCTAAAAATGATGATATTCTAGTTGGAACTGAAGTTTATATTAATAGTTTGGGTTTAAATGTTAAAGTAAAGCAAGTTATTAATCCTGGAGAAGACCCTGCTAATATAATGAATAATGGTCTAATTTCTAGCTCTATAGAGTTTGAAAATGTTAACGATAGATGGTTGTCAGGTTTAGCTGATAGAGATGAGGATGGATTTTCTTGGGCTTGGGGGTTAAACTGGATTAGATCAGGATCTTATACTAATGATGACACTCCTGCTGTACCTCTTTTGAATGATTATAATCAGAATGATGATCCTAATGGTGCTTTTGAAGGAGCAGTAATACAAACAAATCTTATAGTTAGACCTTTTATAGGTAGTACTGAAATAACTGGAGCTACTTGGGCTCCTTATCGCTTTGCTTCTCATTTTAATGATGGGCCTGGTCTTAGTAATTCAATAACAAATCAGTCTAAATTGATTAATTTGAATTCTGTTGATATAGTATTTACTAACGATAGTTCAAAATGGTCAAGATCATGCGTTGTAGAAGCGCAGGATGATCAAACACTATCTATTGGTCAGCAGGTAAAAATGGGTTTAAGGCAATCTCCATCAGTTGGTAAAGATGGTGAACCAGATGCTAGTGGAACTATGGGTATGGGTTGGTTTCCTGGATATGCTATTGATATTGAGACAGGAGAAAGATTGAATATTATATTTGCTGAAGATTCATGGCAAACTTCAGAAAATGGAAATGACATGTTATGGAATCCAACTGCTAAAATTTCAACTGAAGCAGTACCTCAATTTGACCCTAATGCCCCAATTGGAGAACAATTTAGTGGAGGAAGCTACCTTTTTGGAGGAAAGCATTTTGTTTATGTAGTCAACGGTAACTCATGGGTCAAGGGAACGGAAGATTATATTAATGGAGATTTTTCTCAAGTTAATGATGCGCCAAATTATGATGAAGGTGCTTGGATTTATGCAAAGCTTCTTAATGATGTAAGTGGCGCAGGTAAATTTAGAGTATTTCAGAAAGTTTCTTGGTGTGGTATTCCATTACTATCTCCTGGTAGAACTTTAAAAACAGAGTTAGGAAATCAAAAGAATGATGCAACAATTAAATTAAGAGTAACAAAGCCATATAGACAATATGAAACTGTCGCATCAGATAAGATACTAAATAAAAATTCATCTTTAGTTATTGGTGAAACTTATGTGGTTGCTTATCGTAATTCTGCAACTACGTGGGGAGGTAAAGCTATTAATCATGATGGAAATACTTATCAGATTGGAGAGATTTTTGTTGCTACATCAACTTCATTTACAGTATTATCTCCACAAGATGAAGCTAGAGTTATTGAAGCTAATACAATTAATTCATTTAATCCTATTTATAGTTTTAATACAGATAATATTGTTACTACAACAGGTGATTTAAATATTGCTAAGAATGCTATGGAATTGATTAATATTGTACCTAATCCTTACTATGGAAATTCTTCTTATGAAAAAAATCAATTAGATAATAGGGTTAAGATCACTAATTTGCCTCAGAAAGCAACAATTTCTATTTTTTCTGTGAGTGGTACTTTAATTAGAATGATCAAAAAAGATAATTCTCTATCTTCATTAGATTGGGATTTAAAAAATGATTATGGAATTCCTATTGCAAGTGGATTATACATTATTCATGTAAGAGGTATTTTCTGGGATAATAATTCAAAGCAGTATGTTGAAAAAGACAAAGTGATTAAATGGTTTGGTGCATTGCGTCCAATAGATCTGGATACATTTTAATAAAAATATTGATGATAATAAATAGTATAGATATGAAACAAATTAATAACTGTATAAAAGCAATATTTTTCATTGCAATAATGGGGCTTCCATTTTTAGAGATTTTTGCAGGTAACGAGCAAAGAGCAGGGCAGGCAGGAGCTTCTGAATTATTAATCAACCCATGGGCAAGATCTTCTGGTTGGGCAGGAGCTAATATTGCGGGGGTTAGAGGTATAGAGGGTATTTTTTCTAATGTTGCTGGTTTGGCATTTACTAAAAAAACAGAATTAATTTTCTCACAAACTTCATGGTTGAAATATGGTAATAAAATGTTTGATGCTAACAGTTCAGTAAGTAATATTAGTTCTTTTGGTTTTGCTCAAAAAGTAGGTGAATCAGGTGTAATTGGATTCTCTGTAATGAGTATGGATTTTGGTGAAATTGAAATTACTACTGTTGATTTACCAGATGGGGGAATTGGCACTTATTCTCCAAAATTTATGAATATAGCTCTTTCTTATGCCAAGATATTTTCTAACAGTATATATGGCGGTATGACTGTCAAGATGATTTCCGAACAGATTTCTAATGTAGGTGCAAATGGTATCGCTTTAGATGCCGGTATACAATATGTCACCGGTCAAAAAGATAACTTGAAATTTGGTATTTCATTGAAAAATGTCGGTCCAAGAATGTCATTTACTGGTGATGGTCTTTCATTTAGAGGATTTGCAGGTAATGAAGATAATTATAAAATGACAGTAGAGCAAAGATCTTCTGAACTTGAATTACCAGCTTTATTAAATATTGGTATGTCTTATGATGTTAATGTTTTAAGACATAGATTAACAGCAGCTGGTACATTTACTTCTAATTCTTTTCAAAAGGATCAATATAGAATTGGCGGCGAATACTCTTATAGAGAGATGTTTATGGTACGTTTAGGATACACTTATGAAGATGGTTTAAATACTCCAACAACAAGAACAACTGCCTTAAGGGGACCTTCTGGTGGTTTTACAGTAGAATTACCAATGGGTAATGAAACCATTTTTGGTTTAGATTATTCTTACCGTCACACTGATCCTTTCCAGGGTTCACACACTATTGGAGCTAGGATTAATTTATAAAATAAAAATACAACATATAATGTTTAGAAAGGAAGGTGACTTCCTTTTTGTGCGTTTACAAGCATAAGAATTATGAGTACAATATATTTAACACAAGAAGGTTTTGATAACCTAAAAACAGAATTACATAATCTAAAATCTGTAGATAGACCTAGAGTGATTAATCAAATTTCTGAAGCTAGAGATAAAGGTGATTTGTCGGAAAATGCAGAGTATGATGCTGCAAAAGAAGCGCAAGGTTTATTGGAAGCAAGAATTTCAAAATTAGAAAATGATGTAGCTAATTCAAGAGTTCTAGCTCATGCAGATATGGACACTTCAACAGTGCATCTATTAACTAAAGTAACTATTAAAAATACGGATAATAGTATGGAAATGACTTATGCTATTGTTTCAGAAGCTGAAGCTGATTTAGCTGCTAAGAAAATTTCTGTTACTTCACCAATAGGAAAAGGTTTATTAGGTAAAGCAGTAGGTGACATTGCTGATATTGAGGTGCCAAATGGTATCATACATTTTGAGATTATTCAAATTACAACACTTTAGTGGCTAGTATATTTTCGAAAATAATATGTAATGAAATCTCTGCCTATAAAGTTCTAGAGAATGAAAACTTTATAGCTTTTTTGGATATTTATCCTTTAGTAAAAGGACATGTATTAGTTATCCCAAAAAAAGAAATCGATTATTTATTTGATATTGTTTCAGATGAATACTTGGAGCTTTGGAAGTTCGTACAAAAAGTTGCAAAAGCAATGGATAAGGTGATTGACTGTAAGCGTATAGGAGTTGCAGTTATTGGCCTTGAAGTTCATCATGCTCATATCCATTTAGTTCCTTTGAATAATGTTTCAGATATTAATTTTGAACGACCTAAATTATCTTTTTCATCTGAAGAAATGGAAGCTGTTGCTCAAAAAATAAGTAATGCATTGAAATAAATTTTTTAAACTGCTATTTTTTTTGTTTATCTGGGTTTTCTTTTAAAAAGGCGCCCCAATTTGTATAGCTTTTTCCTCCCTTAGTAGGGTTTCTTTGAAAATAATGACAAACGGCAGCAGCCAAACCATCTGTTGCATCCAATTGATTTGGCATTTCTTTAATGTTAAGTAAAGATTGTAGCATTGCAGCAACTTGCTCTTTACTTGCTGTTCCTCTTCCAGTTATAGCCATTTTAATTTTCTTTGGAGCATATTCGAAAATAGGCACGCCTCGGAAAAGTGCTGCTGACATGGCAACCCCTTGAGCTCTTCCCAATTTTAACATAGATTGAACATTCTTACCAAAGAAGGGTGCTTCAACTGCAAACTCATCAGGTTTATATTCGTCAACTAATTGCAGTGTGCGTTCAAATATTCTTTTCAATTTTAACTCGTGTGAACTTAATTTAGACAAATGCAGTACTCCCATTTGGATAAGTTCCATTTTATTTCCTTTTATATGAATTAACCCATATCCCATAATGGTTGTTCCAGGATCTATTCCTAATATTATTTTATCAGTTTGCAATTGTTATCTTTGTAATTGAAATTATATAACAAAACTAAGCAATGCTAAGCAGAAAATCGATTGGCTTTCTATTAAAAATTGGAATTGTGGCTTTTGCTCTTTTCTTTTTATATCGTCAGCTTTCAGTCAAGAGTGGAGTCGAACAAATTAGCTTTGATGATATCTTTTTTTGCATAACTAATAATTATCTTGTTATTGGCTTTGTTATAATTTTGATGTTTTTAAATTGGTTTTTAGAAGCATTAAAATGGCGTTATTTAATTGCTAAGATTGAGAAGGTATCAATTAGACTTTCATTAAGAGCTGTTTTTTCTGGTATTACAGTTTCAGCTTTTACTCCTAACAGAGTTGGTGAATATGGGGGTAGAGTTTTCTGCTTAGAGAAGGCTGATAGATTTCAAGCTGTACTCATTACGGTAATTGGCTCTATGGCACAACTATTGATTACTATTATTTTTGGTTCTATTGGATTGTTGTGCTTACCTGCATACCAATCAGATTTCTCTCAATTTTTTGATAGAGTTAGTTTTGCTTATCCTGTTTTAGCCTTTGTACTTATTTTATTGAATGTATTATTGGTTTTATTATTCATGAATGTTTCTATCCTTACAAATGTATTGACTAAAATTTCATTTTTAAAGAAGTTTGAAAAATATAATGGAGTATTTTCTTTTTACTCTTTTGGGGAATTGTTAAAAGTACTTGGTTATTCTGTATCTAGATATGCAGTGTTTACTACTCAGTTTTTTATCCTTTTACAATTGTTTGATGTGCAAATACTATATGCTGATGCTATTATACTTATCATGTCT
>MDSY01109975.1_pt1 | contig 13113 bp, 20 predicted proteins | sample 811131 | NCBI WGS metagenome assembly MDSY01 (sample SAMN05326643, study PRJNA326480) | marine metagenome | isolation source: seawater | place: Atlantic Ocean: South West | collected 2010
AAAAAAAAACACGCAAAAGACGTCGTTAAATTAAAATACATGATTACAGTATATTGTTTTTAACAAAGGATTCAAATATATATAAGTTACTTCACAAGACATTTATCAAATGCAATACGCCGACCATTCGTTTTGTTTTCATAATATTATATTTTTACTTATTTTAGTCTTCTTTCGTAATACTTCCCATCTATTCCACATAATCCTTCGTCTTTTCTACAACTTTCTATATCTAAATATAACTCGTTTTCACAATAAAATTTATTAGGTTCTTCTATAACAAATGGCTCTGTTAAATTTATAAAATGTCGGCATTTTGCATCTTTTGAACATATGCCGTGATAATATTTACATGTTTTACATTTTATATAAAATGGTAAAAACATTATTATTGTATTCCAAAATAATGCCATTATTATTATTATTATTATATGTGTTTTTATTTATTTATTGTATATTATTTACTTTGTATAATATATATGGCAAAAACTAGAAAATCCTATAAATTAAGGCGTTATAAAACAAGACGTAATAAAAATAAACGTAATAAAAAAACTTTAAGAAAAGGTTTAAGAAAAAGACGCAAAACAAAAAAAAACTTACGCGGTGGTGCGGGCCAAATGATGGATATTAAAAAATTCAAAGGTAAGGTGGATGAAATTGTGAAAGAAATTGATGATAATATTAATTCGCTAAGTAAAGACCAACTTGAAGAGTTTAAAAATCAACTCGATGAACTTGATTCTAAAAGAATAAATGATAAAACACAGAGTAATACGGAGGAGGTGGATGATGATAGAATAGAAACTCACACAGAAAAAATAAAGGAATACACTAAAAAGGTCGAAGATAAAATCGCTGAACTTAACAATTCGCCGTCAGGGGACCCGAAAGTCCTGTCGCCAGCCTCTGGAAAATCCGTTGAATCAGCCTCTGAAGTGGTGGGGTCTTCAGACGACGCGGCAGAGCAGCCGGCACAGGTGAAGTCGCCAGAGGACGCGACAGAGAAGCCGGCACAGGTGAAGTCGCCAGAGGACGAGCTAGAGCAGCCGGCACAGGTGGAGCCGGCAGAGGACGCGACAGAGAAGCCGGCACAGGTGGAGTCGTCAGGGGACGCGGCAGATGCATGTGCAATAAAACATGGGACAGTTGAAGACCTTGCACGCAAAGTTAAAAATCTGAGCGGACAAATTAATAGTCATTTAGACTGTATAAAAGGTGAAAAAAAAACAGGTGGAAAAAAACCACGAAAAAGAACACGGAAAAGAAGACGGAAAAAACGTCGTTAAACTAAAAGGCATGATTACAGTATATTGTTTTTAATAAAGGATTAAAATATATATATTTTTTTAAATCAAAAAAATTACACCTTCGACAAATATTATCACATACATTAACCACTATAGGATGTTTTCTATTTATTATATTATTTCTAAAATTTTTATTCATTAAATAACTATTCATTTCTTTGTTTACTGATAGTAATTTTATTAAAACATCATTTGATAAATAATATAATATTTCATAAATAATATATTTATCTATTTTTTTCATTTATAAAATTGATATAAAATAAAAATTACTAATACTAATATTACCAATGGTTACTTCAAAAGACATTTATCAAATGCAATACGCGGAACATTCAGATGTTAATAAAGAATTTTATGCTTTTGTAAAAGTATACTCTATATTTATGTATCAGACTATTCTTATTATTGTTTGCAATCTTTTTAAATTTATCTACTTTATACTATGTCGTATTGGAACATATTTATTTATTTCATGGGACTGGTCCATGGACAAACTTGGTAAAAAAAGAATTATATTAGACCGTGCTGGAAAAGACCCTTATCTTATTAGATATTACCTTTTATTTAAAGAACGTCGAAATTTTCCTATAAATATATTTATTCATAAAATTATTAAAAGTGATGAAGAGGATTTACACGACCATCCATGGCCCTTTTGGTCTTTTATTATACGCGGAGGATATTATGAAACTACACTAACTTCTAAACAAGAAAAAACTACTACATGGTATCCGCCTGGTTCCTGGATAAAAGTAAAATCTAATCATCTTCATAGAATACAACTTAAATCTAATTCACCATGCTGGACGTTGTTTATACCGTTTCGCCGCGAAAAAAAATGGGGATTTCTCAAATCCGTTCAAAGAAATAGACCTATGACACGTTCTGTATCTGCTCAAAATATAAAACAGGAAAGTTTTCTATGGGTTCCTTCTCATGTATATCTTAAAAATAAATCTAAATAGATCATAATTATGGTAAAATATGTTATTAATAAATTCTTCATTAGATTATACTTTATTGTTTACTTTATACAATTTATATATACTAGCTTTTAATTTATTACTTATTGTATTTCTACTATAATTATATTCTTCTGCTATTTCTTTTATTTTTTTTTTTTCGTAATATCTTTTTTTTATTAAATCTTTTTCTACTTCATCTAATACTTCTAAGTCTATTTCTTTTTTATAATCGTAATATTTAATTACATCTAATTTTAATGGATGATAGTCGTGTTTTTTTATTTTTTCTAGATAATTAACAAAATATCTTTTAATCCAATAACTACTATATGTTGAAAATTTAAATCCTAGCGACTCATTGTAGCTTCTACTTGCATACAATAATCCTATATATCCTTCTTGTATTAATTCTTCTCTTTGATAATATGTAAGTGTTTTTGTATATGATTTTGCAAAATATGGAACTAATTTATAATTTTTTTCTGCGTATTTTTTTATAACTTTAGGATGATTATAACTTTTCACTATATTAAAAACTAATGTTAATTTTACTAATGTATATACAATTTTCATGTTATGTTTTAAATATAACATTTAATTTAATTTTTCAATTTTTTTCTTTTACTATATTATAATGACTCTATCAGGTGGAAAGTCCCGCAGACGTGCTCCCAAACCAGGAAAAAAACCTAAGAAGGTAGGAAAAGTTGGCTCCAAGAAAAATCCTTTCACCAGCAAAGCTAAGGCTATGAGAAGTACTAAGAAGGGCCCTAAGTTCTTCAAGAAAAAGGGAAGAACTCTTCGCTTCAAGAAGCCCAAGACTGGAAAAAAACATTAAATAATTATTAATTTTATTTCATTTAAATTACTAATTATTTTTTTATTTAATAAAACTAAATAAATACAACTTCAATATTTTATTATTATGGCGCCTCCACCAAAAACAGATTCAGACCAAAATCAATCTAGCGTAACTTCAAAACGTGTGCTATTTGTAAGAAAATGTATTGAAGAAAACAAAATTAAAAGCAAATTTGAAAAAGCCCGAAGAAGTGCCATACGCGCTTCTAGAGAAATTCACGAACCTTTTTCCCCTATTAAACCATCTATACCCCTTGATTTCAAAATTATGATTCAAAAAAATCCTGAACTTGCCAGCCGATATTAAGTATTTAAAAATTGAAATTAAATATTTCATAATAATAATATTATTATTAAGTAAAATGAGTTCTAGAAATTATACCGAAAATGATATTGCCTCCATGAATGCCTCTAATATATGGAGAAACTGTATTATCTGCGACAATTCCAAATCTTCTCACGATTCTCTTTATGAACTTCATCCAACTGGGGACGCTGATTTAGATGGACGCAAATATGTTTCTTTACCAAAAGGTACTGTTATTACCGAAGAAATTAAACGAAAATATAATATTATATAAAATTATATGCCACCTAATTCTAGAGACACCGATCACTCTTCTGATAATGTTATTATAGAATGTGAACCACAACTTAATATATATGAATCTTTGCAAATAAAGCTTTTAGAACTAAGAAGCAAACGAGATGCTGTACTGTTATCTCACAAATTATTAAAAAAAAAAAATGATTTATACAACAAATGTATTATTTATCTATCTTTAATTGCCGCTTGTTTTGAAACCGTTAAAGCTCAGTTAGGATTGGCGGATAGAAATGATATTATTGCTGATATGGCCATACTTGCTCCTATTTTTTTAACTACCGCGGTAACTATTATCTCTTCATTACTTAAATTTAAAAAATTTCCAGAAAAAATGGAATCTAATACCAAAGCCGCCGAAAAATGTTATTTTGCTATTATAAGAATTAGACAACTTATTGAGAATCTTAACTTTCAAGAAGAATACGTTAGTAAAAATGCTTATCATAGCGAAGTTATGGTTTATTATCGAGAAGCTTTGGATAGTATTGAAAGAACTATGTATCCAAAAGAACGAACTGCCCTTTTTTTACAAGCTCAAAAAAATTTAATTGATATACAGAAAAATGAATATAATTACTCTACTGGTTCACACCAAATTAAAAGCAGAATGGTTGACCTTGAAGAAAAAAGAATATATCTTAACAATAGAGAAAAATCTTTATACGAAGTTGGTATTAGTGATAATCTTTCTTCTAGTGGTACTCCCAGTTTATTTAACGAACCTGTTGATACTGATAATAATGGTTGCTGGCCATGCTTCGGTAAGAAAATTAAAAAAAACGTTGAATCTGGTATCAATCTTGAAGAGCTTGCCGATAAACATGACCATCATGATGAAAAGGATACATCTCCTGATTCTAATGATTATCTCAAAGATATTAGTAAATTACAAAATATTATGATAGATTTTAGTGGTAATGTAGAACCCACTTCTACTATAGACCCTAGTGGTAATATATAATTAATATAATATAAATATTTCTTTACTACTTATATTATAATTATTATGCTTTTAAAATACTTCTCAATCTACTCGATACTTTGCTTTCAATATTCTTATGCTTTTCTCCGTAATAATGGCGGATTTAGACAAGTAGCTTATAATCAACCAAAACAACAATTATGTCCTGGAAGAAAAAGATACATTATTGATATTGATGGTACTATTTGCACAAAAACTAATAGCGACTATCCTAATGCCAAACCTATTTTTGAAAATATAGATGCTTTTAATTCTCTTTACTCAAAAGGACATGAAGTACATTATTGGACCTCTCGTGGTGCTTTGTCTAAAAAAAACTGGGATAATTTTACCGTTAAACAATTAATTTCATGGGGTGTTAAATATCATTCTATTAATATGGGAAAACCTCATTATGATGTATGGATTGATGATAAAGCCATCAACGCTAACAATTTTTGTGATTCTTAAATTTATATATATAGTACCTTTTTTTAAGCTTAATCTTTATATAAATATAAATTAATATTTATATAAATGAATCTATTAAACAAACTTCCTGATGAAATTTATAAACTTGTTTTTTCTTATGTTTTTTCACCTAAACAATCTATTAAACGCTGGGACTCTAATAAAGAAAAATATACCGATTTAAAAATTAACAAGTGTGCTATTTGTAAACGTCATGCTAGTACTGTCGCTGTATTTCACGTATGTAGCTTCTGTTTCCCATATAATAATTATTTTCAAGGTAATAAAATCTACTGTGAAGATACACTATTTTGTTGGTTTTGTATTCATTAAATTTTTATTTTCTAAAATATAAAGTAATAACGCCATACGAACATATACACCATTCTTTACTTGTTCAAAATATTTACATTTTTTATTATTATCTAGCTCTGGAGATATTTCATTATTCCTCGGTAAAGGGTGAAGTACTATCATATTATCCTTTGATATATCCAGTATCTCTTGCGTTAATTTTATTTCATATATATCACCCATACCTTCCTCATGTCTCTCCTTCTGAATACGCGTCATATACAAAATATCTATTTCCCCTATTATTTCTTCCATACTATTATAAAAACTATATCTATTCCTATCTATATCTAACTTATCTATATCTGGTTTAAGTTTTGGACACGTTATAAATACATATCTTACATTATATTTCATCTTCTCTAATAATAATATTAACGAATTTATCGTACGACTATGCTTTGCATCTCCACAAAATCCTATCGTAAAACTATTGCTTGTTAAATACTTTTGTATCGTATATAAATCTAGTAATGCCTGTGATGGATGCTCTCCGTCTCCATCTCCTGCGTTTATTACTGGTAAATTAGTATATTTCGCACAATTTTGTACTGATTCTTTACACGGATGCCTAATTATCATTCCCTCACAATAATTTTCTATCGTTTTTATTGTATCTTGTAGACTTTCTCCTTTTTTAGAACTTGAATATTCATCATGATAATTTAAACAATTTCCTCCCATTTTATATATCGCGCTTTCAAATGATAATTGGGTTCTCGTTGATGGCTCGAAAAATAAACAACCTATCGTTATACCTCTAAGAATTTCCGAATAATGTTCTGGATAACTTATTATTGAATCTGTTGTTGATAATATCTTTTCTATTGTAGAACCCTCCATACTTCTTATACCTAACACGCTATTTATATGCATTATTTTTTATTATTAATATTTAAATACACTTTAAATATTTATATTATAATACTTATATGAATATTGTTGCTGGTATTCAAATATATGAAGAAGAAGATTTTATAAAACCTACATTACTAAGCTTATTGCAACTTTGTGATAAAATTATTCTTGTAGAAGGATGCTGGATTAATACCTTAAAACAGACAAATAGCAAAAGAAGTAGAGATAAAACTATTGATATTATTAAAGATATCATCCATAATCATGACCCCGATAACCGCATCGAATTACATTTCTTTAATGGAAAAAACCAACAAGAACATAGAATTCATATCTTAAATCTCTCCTTAAAATATAAACCTGACTGGTATTTACAAGGTGATGGTGATGAAATTTTTCACGAAAAACATATCCCTATATTAAAAGATATTATGAATACTACTGATAAACATGCCATTAATCCTAATCATAAATTGTTCTGGAACGATTTAATCCATTATGAAAACTGGCGACCTTCTGGAAGGTTTTTTAAATTTAAAAACTTTGACACTTCTAGTTTAACCTATCATGACTGTAATTCTTATGGTCATAAAAATGACCCTAATTATTTTAAACTACATAATATTTTAGTCCCCAACAATATATGTATATATCATCCTTCATATGTTAAAAATTATGAACGTCAGTGTTTAAAATGGATACATAGGACTTTAGATGATAAAAGATTATTTCCTCATGCTTTAGATACTAAATTAAAAATGGTATATCGAAAAACCTTTTCTAATCCTATTGATTTTCAAAATTCTTTACAAAAATTACCTCTTCATGAATTACCTTTAGTATTACGTCAAACATTATAATATTTGTAAACCTCTTTTACACTTTTGCACATTTAAAACGCCGACTTTATAATGTTTTATATTTTGAATAAAAAAAATTAATATCATTCTCATTATAAAATAAATGCATAATATCTGTGCTTAATAAATTATCTAAATATTCTTTTTTATAAACAATTTTTTCTTTTACTTGCTTATATATTTTAGAATAATTTCTATAATCTGAATTATTTTTATTTTCAATGTCAGATACAATTCCTAATTGTTCTTTAATATATTTATCATTTGCTGTTAGTTTTTCCATTGTATAAATCATAATAGTATTATTATTAGGAAACTTGTAAAAATCTACACCATTATCTTTGTCGAAATTAGTAATTTTTGTTATATCTAAAAATTCTTCGAACCATTCATTAAAAGTATTATGGTATTTTTGTTTAAAATATAAATCTATGATTACTTCTGGTGTCGTATAACGTTTCAACTTTGTATCATAAACTTCTGGTATATAACATAATTCACCTTTATAGCTATTTTTTTTGGTTCGAAGGTCATTAAAAGAATTTTTATTATAAGTTTGGAATAAATATGATAAATTTCTGTCGATTGGATTTCTAATTCCAACAATTATTAAACAATTACTTTTATTATTAAGTGTATTTTGTAGTGTTAACAAACTATGACCATGGTGTATTTTTGTTGATTGAGAATATTTACAATTTAAAAAATTAGCAGAACCAACTTTAGCCACTGTATTAACTATGACTGTTTCGTAAGTTATTTTAGACATATATAAATAAATAAATAAATAAAATTTTATACAAAAATAAATTATACAAATGCAATAGAAGGATATTTTAATGTATTGAAATCCCGATTACAAAAGAAAAAGGGATTAACATATAATGAATTAGTTAATAATGTAAAAGATGTATTAGATGAAATTCCAATACATATTTATAAAAATATCTGGATTAAGTCGGCGTTTTAAATGTCCAAAGGTGTAAAGGTATACCAAAGGTTGTGAACACGCTTTCATTTTTAATTATTTTTTTTTATCAAGTAAAGCTGGAGAGATTTTAATAGTGCGTTTTTTTCAGTAGAAAAATTGAAATTAATATAATACGTTATATACTATATTACTTTATATGGAATATTATCCACATACAATAATACATAAAATTCAATTGAAGAACACTGACAAATTTTCTGTGTTAGAAAAAATCCAATATAACTTATACGAAGTAGATATAAATTTTGATGCCGCACATGATGAATGGACTAAAAATAAAAAAAAAGGTAAAAATGGAACCTATAAATATATAAAAATGAAATAAACATATTTTTTATATAGTATAACAAAAATGGATATACTATATAAATTACCTTTTTCACAAGAGGTTTGTAATAAAATATTTAGATTTGCATGCAAATCACCGCATACTGACTTGGGAAGTGCTATACTAAAAAATTTAATTGGATTATATATTTACAATAAACTTGTAGAAAGAGGGGGCATCGTGCTAGATGGTGACGGAAATGTGGTGGAGTTTCGGTCGACCGCGGGTTGCACCAATTATGAAAATAAAAATAAAATGACCTTTGACATCGCCCGCCTGATGTCGCTGCCGAAATTAACCATGATTAACCTCAGCGGGACGTCCGTTGTAGGGGACATTGCGCACCTGAAATCACTGCCGAACTTGAACAAGATTGTTCTCCAAAATACGTCCGTTGTAGGGGACATTGCGCACCTGAACTTGATGCCGAAATTAACCATGATTGACCTCTACCGCACGGGCGTATCTGGACACATCACCCACCTTACGTCGCTGCCGAACTTGAGGTCGATTGAAATCTGCTACACGCACGTTGAAGGGAAATCATCGGAATTTCGCAATTACCGTAAAAGTGCTGGTTTAAAAAAATGTCATATTTATTTTAATCATTTATAAAACGTACTCTCAAAGGTATATTAAAGGTTGTGAACACTCTTTCATTTTTAATTATTTTTTTTTATCAAGTAAAGCTGGAGAGATTTTATCAGAGGTTAGTTTTTTTTCTTATATATATATATATAATATGCTTTTTAGAAAGAAATGCAGAGGAGGAACCAAGCGAGCACGCGATGAAGACCACGGCGATACTGAGCAAACCCCGAGGAGGATCACGAGGAGGAGGAGGAAGAAAAAAAGAAAGTCTCCATCGCCGAGTGTTTCTTCTGCAGAAGAAGAACTTGCTGCTGCCATCCCCCCTGCTCAAGATTCTCCTACTCCTATGTGGGAAGGCCCACAAAAACCCGCCGTCGTCATCGCCGGGGACTCTTTTAAAAAATCACCAAGAAGAAAAAAAAAGAAAGAAACCCGCAATGGTAGAAAAAAGAAAGGTGTAAAAAGAAGGAGAAAAGGTAAAAAAACAAAAAAAGGGTTATAAAGTATAAATGAGAAATGACTTGTATAAAAAAAAATTGAATCACATGATTCCTTTTTTTTTTACATTACCCCAAATCAAAGATGACCGCTTTCGAATCTTCCGTAAACAGGAAAAATATCGCAGTATTTATGGACCCCAGTACCGAGATTGACGATGAAATTCTTGCCTACGTTCTAATGCAACAGGAAACTTCCAACACCGACGTATTCTTCGTATGTGTCCCAGGTATCACTGCCAAGCACAACCCCACCGAGGATGAAATCGAACACCAAGTTCAGAGACGCATCCAGCGTATGCGTGATGTATTCCCCGACCGATTCGGAGGCATATGCAACGCGTGGCGCCCACGTCCAAACGATAACACGTCATCCGTGTTTGTGTTGTGTTCCTACTATACATTTCAAACCGCAGTCGAGTTTGGTGAAATCACCATTGATACGCTACTTCATGTCGCGCCTTTGTGGCACATACCCGCATCCACCCTCGAAGTCTTTAACTTCAATCAACGTATCTTCATGGGCGACCTTAGCGACCCATCCAAGTCCATCAACGGTACCAAGGCCATGTTCAAGGGACCGCAAGGCGACGCACTCCGTGAAGAATTTATTCGTCAAGAAGATATGTTCTCTAAAATATGCAAAAACACCATAAACATTCCCACTTCATTCGCACGCCAAGTCCCTACCCCAGTCGCATTCGTCAACGCTCTTCCCGAAACCATGCGTATACCCTTGTTGAATACGGCGTTTTCGCAGTTCGTCGGTCGCCCTCACCCCAAGTTTCCCTGGGCCGAAGATATTTCTCGTGTAAATTACACCACGATTCTCAATATGCTTTCTCGCGATGTCCATGACAGCCTCTTTGCTAATATGGATAACAAAGCCATTAGTGAGGCGGAAAAATTCCTTGGCGACCATTCGAGTTGTCCTGACTACAAAAATCGTCTCGCTCAAATAGCAATGACCGTGCAACACATCACCAAGGTTGCCTACGACGGCAGTGGTTTCTCTGAAGATGCTCTAATGGACAAGGTACTCGCCAAGCAAAACTGGTCTACATACATCACCGAACACAATTCCGATTTGACACCCTTTTATGACGGACTAGCATGGGTATTCATGAAAGAAATTGAACTCCATCGTACCCTTCCCGATGTAGAGAGATGCAAGAAAGTTATTAGCGAGTTTAACCCGATTCCATCGGGGGAGACCCCCGAACCCCTTTAAGACCCGACCCCCCCTTTATGCGCGCTTTTTAGAACAATATTTTTTTTATCGGGAGTGCTTTTTTCTAAAATTTCAGTTTGACGACATTTTATATTTTTTATATCTGTCCATTTTATTTCTTTTATTTTGTTTTGGTGCTTTTGTGAAAATATACTCCAATAAATTTGACATTCTGGTTGTTGATGTTCAATACATTTTTCATAAACATTATCAAGCAATTCTTTAATTTCTTCTCTATTAATAATTATTAAGAATCCAGTGCTACATATTCTAACATTTTCACTATATTCTTTAGTTGATATAACATCCTTCACAAAGTTTATTGTTTTATCCATATTTTTTACATATCTTGTTTGGCCCATCGCTTCTTTAATTTCATCATATACACTCGTTTTATTTGAAGGTGTTTGATGTATTATTAATGATTTGTCAAGATTATTATTTATTAATAATTTTATATCTTTTAATGAATTTGGTAACATATTTATTTTATGATCACAATAAATGATTGTTTTTGCATTTTGAAATTCTGGAAAAAATTCTGGAAAATCGTCTAGAAATTTTAAAAACTTGATATATTTAGCTTGTAATGATGATATTATAATGTCATCGCTTAATACTGTATTTACAAAAACATAAATCCATCCTTTATTTATAATTTCTTCTTTAAGTTCCTTATTATTAGTAAAAAAATAACTATTTTTGTTATCAGGAGATTGATGAACATATTTAAATTTTTTTCCAAATATACAACTTATAATTAATAAATTATTCATTATCATATTAAATTACATTTTTTTATAAATTATATTGCGCGTGAGAATTGTCTGGTATGGTCTAAGTACTTTTTTTTTAGTTATTGTTATACTGTGCGAACTAGCCCCGCGCCGAATCTTGTAAGATTTATGTAAGATTTGCGTGAGAATTGTCTGGGATTTCCCGAGGTTATACTGTGCGAACTAGCAAACCCTTCTTGTGAGATTTATGTAAGATTTGCGTGAGAATTGTCTGGGATTGTCTAAGTACTCTTTTTTTAGTTATTGTTATACTGTGCGACCTAGCCTCTTGTTATACTGTGCGAACTAGCCCCGCGCCATTCCCGGGCCATTTTACTAGCAATCCCTAATCTATTTTACTAACATAGTGTATTAGTCTTTATAATAGCTAAGTCAGAAATGAGTGAGATAATGAGAATTGAGTACTAAAAATATTACCCTAAATCCCGTGTAATTCTCGTGTAATTCTCGTGTAATTCTCGTAAAAATATCATGTAAATTTTTTATATTTCGTTATGTTATAATGGTTAAATTTAGAAAAAAAACACATCGAAAAATAAATAAAAAATCAAAACGCAGTATTAAAGGTGGTGCTAGATACTACTGCTATACGGAAGGAGAGCTGGGTAAAATAAAGAGGGATGCTGCGACAGGCACTTCGGGCTCACCTTTTCTGGCAGCGGAGGCGGCAAAGGAGGCAAGAGCTATGGTTGGACAGACGGCGGCAGAAGCAGCTATGCAACAAGATAATGACGACCATACAAGAAAAAGAGATGAAGTACCCACAGAATATTTGACGGCCTCGGAGCCCCTGGACACGGCGGCGGGGCGCTCGCCGCCTCGGGGACGGGCGCGATTAGAAAGACAAGACAGTTTAAGCTCAGAAGAAGGAGATACAAGTGGTGGTGGTAGTAAAAAAAGAAAAAGAAGAAAAAAAAAGAAGACTCGTAAAGCACGAGGTATCATGGATGATTTAAGAACATTGTGTACTACCGGTAGATGTGGTAGTCCGACACCACAAACACCAACACTTCGGGAAGTTGCCTTGACTATTGAACGAAATATGATTGAGGATTTTAACACGAATAGTCCGGAAAAAACACTTACGGCTAAAGACCGTCGCAATATCAAAATACTAGCTAATCACGAAGCTGCTCGCATAGTAAATACCTCTAGCAGTGCTTCTAAAAAAAAGAAAAAAAAGAAAAAAAAGAAAAAAAGGAATCTATAAATCAATCTAAACAAAAGTGCGCGCGCTGTGGTACTCTACCAAAAAGTTCCGAATTCAGGGTCTATTAGTTCGCCGTCCGAGTCGTATGCCGCGGCCTCAGAAGCAGCCAGCTCATCGAGTATGTGTTGCGGGACTTTCCGAACTTTCCGACGGTATTCCTCAGCGGCCCACTCGGGAACACCGCGATTGCCCCTCGCCTTGAGCCAACTCCGATCCTC
>MDSY01053419.1_pt1 | contig 13110 bp, 11 predicted proteins | sample 811131 | NCBI WGS metagenome assembly MDSY01 (sample SAMN05326643, study PRJNA326480) | marine metagenome | isolation source: seawater | place: Atlantic Ocean: South West | collected 2010
CGGTGTGCACAATTTGAAACTTCATTTTCGCACGAGGAACTAGCACAGCTGCATCAGTGGTCGCTCTGGTTGGACGAGCGCGGTGCGCTGTGGCCAAGGCTGCCTGAGTCATTGCGGCAGGCCTGCCGCCACGCCTTCGTCGAAGGAGAAGTGGGTCCTTCGCAGCTCCAATCCGATGTGGTCCTAGAAATCCGCTCGCGCGTTGCCCACGTAAAGGAAGAGCACCGTTGTGAGACCTCCGGGTACAGCATCGACGCGGTTGTCACATTCGATAATGGGAATAAAGTTGCGGTGGAAGTCGACGGTCCATACCACTTCTTGGGCCGTTCGCAGCAGCCGACTGGCGCCACGCTACTCAAGCAGCGCCAGCTACGATACTTTGGATGGCGTCTCGAGAGCGTTGCTTACTGGGAATGGGATCGCAGCAAGGAGCTGCATTGGTTGAGCAAGTCGTGTAGATGATGAAAGCTTTGGTGGCTGGTGTATATCAAGTATTGGCATATGTGTTAAACGAAAACGGGGTATTGATATTATGATTAGCATTACCTGGGCTCGCCGAAGCATAAGTTCAAGTTGTAGGCCTACAAGTAGGAACCTACTTATATACATATAGGTTCTATTTATGTATAAAATGAACGGGGGAAGTTCTAGGAACCATATCCATATACATATAGGTTCCTAGGAACCTAATGTGCCATGTGTGACTTGTTTTTTCTGCGAGTCTTCGGCGGTTTCTGTTTCAGAATGCTGCTGCCGGCGGAGGCCAAGCCGCCGCCGAGCATGTGGACGCTGGTGCTGAGGATGAGATTGTCGGCGATGCGTGTGAGGCGAGGTGTTGTGCCTGCTCTCGCCATATTCAGCCTCCTCCTCCTCGCGCTACTCCGTGTTGCCGCTCTGGGCGTTTCGCTCGCGAAGCCTGTCGGCTTCAGCCCGGCCCTTGTGGCTGCGGCTCCGAACGCTGGGATGGCGTTCGGCGTTGAACTCCCTGCCGAGACCCATACGGAGCGCTCCGCTGCCGACTTTGCAGAGGCAGCCACAGCAGCAATCGATGAGGCGGCAGCGGCGGCAGCGACATCACCGAGCGGCATGCGGGCGCTTGAGCTGAGCGATGTGGCCGTGGGCGTGCTGAGCTGCAGACGGTTCCTCCGCAGCCGCTGCCGGACGCTGTGCGATACCTGGCTCCGGAGGTTCCGGCGCGTCGCCTTCTTCTCGGACCGAACCCTCGGCGAGGCGCGCAGCGGCGGCAGCGCTCACCTCACACCTAAGCATTTGTACCTCTCCACTTATCTCTCGACCCCACTCATCGAGCATACTTTCGTGAGCTCCGACCACGAGCGCATCTTCTTTGGCGGCAACTGGCGGGTGATCCCTATGGTACGCACCCTCACCGACCTCTACTTCTCCGCGTCGTCGCACTCCGCGATGGTCTCGGCTGGGGAGACCCCCCCCAGATGGGCCCTCCTTGTCGACGACGATGCTTACATCTTCACCGACGCTCTGCTTGACGCATTGCGGCGGCACGACGCTGAGAAGCCGTATTATCTGGGCTACGCGTTTCTAGCGGCGCCGCACCTCGAAAGTCTCATCCCAGGGGAGCGTCAGCTGGCGTTTGCAAACGGCGGCGCGGGGGTCGCATTGTCAAGGGGAGCACTCCTCGCACTCTATCCATATCTGGATGAGTGTGAGCGGCGGTATAGTTGGAACTGGCCGGGGGACGTGCGCCTCGCGCAGTGTCTCTCCGATGCGTCCGTCTCGATCAGCTGGGAGCGCGGCTTCCACGCGGAGAGCCCACAGACGATCCTACTGAACAAGTCTCCTCCTCCTGGCTCGGTGCCTGTGGGACTCACCCTTCCCCCCATCTCCTTCCATCACGTTGACGCGCAGTGGCTGGGGGCGTTAGAGACGATGAGCGTCGTCCCCGCCACCATCCGACGCCTGCCGTACGTCTACGACTTCGGCAAGCTCGCTCTGATACCGCTCGCGCATGCCGAGGGCGCGCGTACCCTCTCTATCACACTTGGGTATCAGGTCACGCTGACGGCTTCCGCGACGGCAGGAGCCGCGGCAACGGCGGCTACTGCCGAGGTGGGTCGGTCTACTCGTCGCACGCTCGTCCTACCGAGGGCTAGCATTCCGGATCGCGCTCGGTTAGGGCGCACCAAACTACGAGAGCTGAGCACGAGGCTGCTCGTGGAGGCTGCGAGGGAGGGGACAGTCCAATACTATGGTGAGTCTCTCGCATCGTTCAGAACCGTTGAGACTGCGGGTGAGGCGGTGGGGTACGCGTTGGGGGGGATTTTGGCGGGGGGTACGTCGGCGGGGGGTTCGTCGGCAGGCGCCCGTACACGTTGGATGCAAGTCTACGAGGGAGGGGAGTGCTTGACGTCGACGGGTGTGCTGATTGGGGGGGCGAGCGCCAGGGTGCATCTCGGCTGCGGCGGGTGCGAGGGCGGCGGCGGCGTCGGTGCAGGCGCGCGCATCTGTAGCTTCCGAGAAGATCCCACCGGGTGTGTGCTAGACGTATGGGTTGCGCTGGGCAACACATGTCCAACGCCGCGTCCGCTACTAAGAGTTGGGCTCGACCTTGGCACCTCCCCCTCCTTTGCCGACGTTGCCCGAGATGGTCAGGCGCGCACGCAGTGGGCGGGTGGCTGTGACGCCGCAGGGCAATGTATGACCGTGCGGGCTATCCGACGAGCGAGCGGTCCCGCTGCTGCGAATCTGACGCTGTTTGCGCGAGTTCTCCGCGGGAGCGTCGCACTCGCGATGCGTACGCTCCAAGTGGGCGGCGCTGGCGCCCACGCACGGCTGGTGCTCGTGCCGCCTCCGACACTCTCGGCTGTGCCGCAGGCGCTCTCGGGGGCTACGACAGCCATTGAGAGCATGGAGATGCGGCTCGACAACTTGGAGCCCGCTCCGGGCGTCTTTGTGATCGAGCATCAGTGTCCGGCGGGGGTGAGGGGCCTGCACAAGGTGAGTGCGTCGGTGCATGTTCATGGGCACGTTCCCATACGACTAGGCTGGCAGCTCGATTGCCAGCGAACGGCTAGTAGGGAGGTATCACCTAGAGAGCGTCGGAGTGTGTCAGTTGGTGATCTTCAGTATAGTTAGTCATAAAGCTCTATCTCCGCCGTGTGCCCTCATGCTCCATCCCCTTCCCCTGTGTGTGTTTTCTCTCTCCTTGCCTTTGACCCCTCTCTGCTCATCCTAAAGTGTTTGTAGTTTCACGTCCGTTGGTTTGCTCTTGCGTTGTAGCTCACTCCAGTACTTTATAATTAATAAGAAATTAAGAATTCGAATTGTTCACACACATGGAATTGCAATTGGTGCGTTTTTGATACTATACTGTATCAAAAGGACACCGGCCAATATCTCGCGATCTAGATGAGGATTGGGGTGTCAAAATACGGACTACGGCGCCTCGATTGCTGCACCCTCGACCTCCGAGCGATTGCCCGCGTGAAGTAGACACTCTCGACACGGCTCCTCTCGACACGACTCTCTCCCCCCCCGCCACAATCTGATACCTGACCCTCATTTTGGGTGTTTTTTCGCCCTCGCTCCTCGCGCTTCACTAAAGGGGGGGCAATATGGGAGCCTAAGGGGGGGGGCAATCCTCCACTCAAGCCTCCACTCAAGCCTCCACTCGATTTTTCAGTCAATCCTTCGGTCAATCCTCCGGGCGTCGTTAAGGATGGAAAGCTCGCAGCTCTGGTACGCGCCCGCTTCAATGTACTCGGCGGACGATCGCACGTTTCTTTCAACTCTCCCCGCGCGTGTTTGGGAGTCGAGGGTTTCGGGGTAGAGGGTTTCGGGGTAGAGGATTTGGGGGTCGAGCGTTTAGGGGTAGAGGGCTTGGGGGTAGAGCGTTTAGGGGTAGAGCGTTTAGGAGTAGAGCGTTTGGGGGTAGAGGGGTGTCCCATCCGTCCCTCGAGCTCCCTCCGCATGAGCTTCCCCTCCCTAAAGTCAGCGAGCTCTCCTACGAACATGGTCATGAATGCCCACCCTGCGTGGCTCGCGCCGAATAAGGCATGGAAGCGCTCGACAATGTTGGCGTACGCCTGCTTGCTCCGGCGCTCCTCGGGTGGCCACTCGCGAGAGCCGCCGAGGCTCAGATCGCCGCGGGCGGCCAATTGGAAGCAGTGTGTGTCGACGGGGACGACGCCATCGCGGCCGTAGCCGAAGAGAAGCACACAGTCCGCAACCTTTCGACCCACGCCAGAGAGTTGTTCGAGAAGTGCTCGGGCGTCCTCATCAGCGAGCGGCGCTAACGAAGAGAGAAACGAGGCTCCTGGATCAAGAGCGCCGGCACCCTTTTCTCCACCATCAAGATCAAGAGCGCCGGCGCCCTTTTCTCCACCATCCTCTCCACCATCCTCTCCACCATCTTCTCCACCATCGTCTTCACCCTTTTCTCCACCCTTTTCTCCTGCCCTTTCTCCCGCCCTTTCTCCCGCCCTTTCTCCCGCCCTTTCTCCCGCCCTTTCTCCCGCCTGTTCTCCACGCGTTCTTCCACCCTTTTCTCCACCCGTTTCTCCACCCGTTTCTCCACCATGTGTCCCTAGTTTGGTACCGAGCTCTTGTGTACAAAGCTTTTCTGTACAAAGCTCTTTTGTACAAAGCTCTTTTGTACAAAGCCCTTTTGTACAAAGCCCTTTTGTACAAAGCCCTTTTGCACCGAGCTCCATGAGCTCACGTGCGAGTCTGTACAATCTCGGCGCACGGTACCCCCACCCCAGCTCCCAGAGGGTCTCTTCGGAGAGAGACGCGAGATCGGCGGTCGAGGGGAAGGCGAAATGCCAAAACAGCGCCGCCCTCGACTCTCCGAGGCTGTCTTCTCCTCCAAGGGTATCTCGAAGCGTATCTGCGATTCTATCTCCGATTCTACTCGCGCCGTCAAGTCTCGTCACGCCTAGGCAATTGGCGGGGAAGGCGGCGCAGAGAGCGGCGATCATCTGGGAGCATCGCTTAATGTTATTGTTCGCGCTCCCCACAAAACTCACCAGCGCCTCCAGGTGTGACGGGATCGAGAGCACGCGTATGCCCGGAAGCGCTGCGGCAGACGCGGCAAAATGGGGTGGGACCCGAGGATCAGAAGCCCATGCCGTGGCCTCGACACCGCGGTCGAGGCTGAGATGACGACGGATGGCCCGCTCCGCCCTCCCAACGTCCGCTCCACCGGCAGCAGGAGCGTGCGTGCGGAACCAGCACGTGTCAGGAGACTCTCTTAACTCGTAGACGGTGTGGCCGAGGACCCCAAAGTAGGCGACTGTGCCCGGGTTGGGCGCGTCGGTGACCACGCGTGTCCAACGGAAGGACATGCCGGACATGAGCGTTGGGCCCAGCCGCAGTCGCTCCGCAGGCTCGCGCAAGTCGGTCCAGGGGCCGGCCGTCAGTGTCGACATACCCCGAAGTCGTTTCGTTCAGCCCCGGAAAAGCGATGAAAAACATTATTAAAAGTATAAGACCATCCAGCCATTCCCGCGAGAAATGCTCTCGCCGCCAGCGCCTGCGCCAGCGTGGACGCCCGAGGTTGGTGGCGACCGCGATGCGCACGGCTGCATACGCAGTGCTGGCTATGCATGGTGCGCACCCATGCACGAGTGCTTGCGCGTCTGGAAGCGCTGCCCTACGTCGGCGTCCACACTGGCGGCAGACTTATCTCATCCACCCTCGCCACCGCCGTCGCCTCACAAGCCACCCTCGCCACCACCCGCCTCGCCACCCTCTGAGCCGCCGCCACCGCGCCCGCCTCATCCACCGCCTGGGCGGCCGCCCTCGCCTCCGCCGCTGCCTCCTCCGCCCTCGCCGCAGCCGCAGCCACCGGCGCCTTCACATCCACCGTCGCAGCCACCACCGTCGCTCCCGCCCTCGCCGCCGCCGCCCTCGCCCCCTCCGACCGCCTGGTCGGATCTCTACCACGAGCATTCGCTCGTGATCATCATCCTCATTAGCCTGATCGCGTTGATGGCTCTGAGCCTCTCCCTCTGCTGCCGGCGACGGCGCGCTTCGTCGTCGCTTGCATCGGATCACATCCGAAGCCCCGCCGTCGCAGCCTTCTTGTACGAGGTGCCAGCGCGACAGCTGCGCGAGTCGATCGATGCCGCCGGCATCCTCGCGCTGAGCAGTGGAGCGAACGGCGGGCACTCGGCACTTTTAGAGAAGTCGCTCAGTGTGCCGTTGCTCGACAAAGGGGCGTCTGGAACAGGCGGTGGGGCGAGGTAAGCATTGACGAGTTGGTCGTGGCCTCTTGTAGTCGAGTATACAGTATTGTCTTGCAGAATGTTGGGTGAGTTCATTTTAGATGATCACACACACGTGACATCAACATGTGGCATACACGTATCAAAGGCATGTGCACCCAGCTGATGTGCACTAAGCTCTAAGGAAAAGGACTCACTCTACTCGAACCCACACAAATGTCATTTGAAATGTTCATGATCTATACACGTGTCCACACGTGATCGATGTGTTCAAGCTGCCTTCTCGGCCTTCTTTGGCTTGAAGAGCCGCATCGCCACGAGCGCGCCGACGCTGCCCGCGCACATGAGCACAAAGAGCGGGAACCTGTCCGCCTTCTCAGGGATACCGTAGGAACGAACAGACTGCATCGCAAAGACGGCAGCAAGGATGAGCTGGAGCAGAAGGCCGAGGTGCACCCCGAGCATGTAGAGCTTGCGGGATCCCGAGACGGCGAGCAGCGCACACGCGCCGAGCAGCGCGCAGCTGCCGGCGCCCGCGTATGCCGAGTGCATCACCTTTGGTGCCCACCCGTTGGAGGCTGCACCGTAGAGACCGCAGATGCCAAGGAAGAGGCCGTGGGCGAAGAGGACGGCGGCGACTGCGCGAGCGTTCGGCGCCGCCGAGTCGGCCGCCGCGCGCTCCTTGGTCGCATCCTGCAAGGCACCGAGGAGCTCCTCGTGCGCCTCAGTCTTCGGCATGAATGGCGCACTCTCTCCAAAAAAAAGTGCTTGTTTCCCAGGCGGTTTTTTATGCTTAATATAGGTCCTACCTAGGTAAGGTAGTGTTTTGCGACGATGGGCAAGGACCGTCGAAAGGAGAAGGAGGCGCTCGACGAGATCCTGGGGAAGGCGAAGGACAAGTTCGGGAAGAAGGGTGACGGGAAGAAGGATCCGTCGAATCCTTCTGCCAAAGACGAGAAGCCCTTCTCCCACCAGGAGTGCAGGCACATCCTCGTCGAGAAGCAATCGGAGGCGCTGCGTATTGTCGACGAGATACACGAAGGCAAGATCAGCTTCAACGAGGCGGCCTTCAAGTATTCGCAGGACAAGGCGGGTGCGCACGGGTTGCTCGGATGGAAGAGCCAGGCCGAACTCGACCAGGACTTCTGGAAGGCCGCGCTCGAGTGTAAAGAGGGCGACTGGCTGCGCGAGCCTGTGAAAACGCAGTGGGGATGGCACATTATCATGGTGCAGGGACGCAAGACGCTCAAGAAGAAGTGAGAGGCGGTGTTTGAAAAAAGGGCCTCCAAGTGAGGGGTAGCGTCGTCCTCCGATTCTCTCGTGTCTCACGCCCCAAGCTGGCCGCTGTGTAGTCTAGCCGGTTCGATTCCGTAGTGGGTAGTGCACCGCGTGGTGCTTGTTCATATTCATATTGATATTCGCTGTGGTAATTCTCCAAACTCACGTTCGAGAATATATATCATGATTCATCGTAGCAGCTTCTGAATGATAGCGTGTACAATGAATCAGATTACAAATCAACGGATTGGTGCATGAACTTCAACTTGTAACAATTCTCTATTAGAGATGACTCCTCTTAGCGTGAGCTCGCTACAAATCGATCCCATCCCTTGACGCCTCGCGCATGGGCCGCTCAGACTCGGTGCCCCGTCTTCGCACGGTCACTTCTTGCGCTTTGTGTGTCTTGTCTGGCGCCGATTCTCATCGGTTGCCTCTCTTGCTGTGTCCCTCTCCGCCTTGTGTCGTTTTGCTGATGTTGCTGCCCTTCCTTGGCCTTGATTGCCGACCATCCGACCCCATGCCTCCACGTCTCGCGCGTGCCCCGGCCCGTTCGGACGATACGGAAGTGCATACCAATACAGTGCCAGGCGCTGCACACGCCAACGGAGGCGGTAACGGTACCACCCCAGCCGACCCAGTAGTCGTGTGTGCACATCCCCAGACTTCGCCGAGTCCAAATAGTGGATCACAAAACGCGTGCGCACATCCCCCCCAGACTCCAAGTCCAGGTCGTGGATCACAAAACGAGGAAGCTTGTGTAGCGTAGCACGTGCTGCGTTACGCACGCGAGTTGTGTCCTCGAGCCACCTCGAGAGCACGGCCGGGGCGTGCTGCACGAGCGTCACCGGATCGAGCTTGCCCAACGTGAGAACCGCACTCAGGCGCACGGCCTCCTCAGAATCCTCGAGCCTTGCGCTCACCGCGCCCGCGTACTGCGAGAGCACCGCTCTCTCGAGCTTCCCGAGCGTCACAACCGCCGCATCACGGATGTCAAAATTCTCGACGTCCTCAAGCAAGGCGTGCACGGCATCGGCGAAGCGCGCAAGCGCTGCCGGCTCGAGCTTGCCGAGCGCGTCCAATGCCACGAGGCGCATATGAGGGCTGAGGTCATTCAGCCTCTCAGCCACAGCGTCGGCGTGCTGTGAGAGCGTCGCCGAATCGAGCTTCATTAGCAACTGCACCGCTACGTGGCGCACATCAGGGCTGGGGTCATTCAGCCTCTCAGCCACAGCGTCGGCGTGCTGTAAGAGCGTCGCCGAATCGAGTGTCATTAGCAACTGCACCGCTACGTGGCGCACGTTCGCATCGGAGTCCTCGAGCCTCGCGGCCACGGGGTCAGCGTACTGTGCGAGCGTCGCCGGCTCCAGTCTTTTCAGCGTCCACAATGCCCCATGGCGCACGTTCTGATCGGGGTGATCGAGCCTCGCGATCAGGGCATGAGCGTGCTGTGCAAGTGCCTCCAGCTCGAGATAGCTCAGCGTACCAAATGCCTTCTCGCGCACTTCTCTATCGGGGTCATCAAGCCTCGCGACCACAGCGTCAGCGTGCTGGGCAAGCATCGTCGGCTCAAGCTTGCGCAGCACCAATAAGGCCGCGAGGCGTGTGGCTGGATCATCGATCGCACCGAGATCATCGATGGGACTGAGCACATGGAGCACGGATTGCACGTGCTCCGCGATCATCTCAGGCTCCAGCTCCTCGAGTGTCTTCTCCGCAATCTCGTCTACGGCATCATCTAAGTCTCCGATCTTTGCGACCACGTCGCACACGTAGCGCATGAAGATTTCGGGATTAAGGTCAAGGCTGCGTAGCGTCTCACATGCCCTCACGCGCACATTTGCATTGGAATCATTGAGGCACGAGAGGATGGCGTCGGCGTGCGTCTCAATGTCTTCCGGCTCCAGCTGGCTCAGCTCAACCAATGCATCAACGCGCACGCGCCAATCGGGATCCTCGAGCTCGGCGCTCCAATCGAAACGGCGCCTCTCCCATTCGTCTCGCTGGTGCTCCAGGAAATCTTCCGCGGCCTGCAGATCCTGCTCGCTCGGCCCATAGTAAAATCCCATCGACGTGGAAGGACGGCTCGGCGGCGATGAAACCGACCTTCGATCCGGTACCTGAGTCGTTTTTTTGTTTTTTTGTAAACAAATCCACATGTACGGAGTACTAGATAAAGGGTTAGGGCCTAATCTGACCACGACCACTACTTGTAACAGATGTGTACTCCTATTTTGTATTTTCCCTCTACTACTCGCTACCACTTGGCCCGAATTCGACGACGACAGGGAGATGATCTGAGAGGTCCGTATAGTGCACATGAGTGCGCAGCACCTGCCACCCACTCGCGGGTGCGGTATGCACGTAGGCAAAGTCGATGGTCGTCCCCGACCAGTGGGTGAGCGGCGGCGCCCGACGCTCTCCGTATGCGTCACGTCCGGTTGCTCCCTCATCATAGGCTGGAAGAAACAAAGAGGGGAAGGGAAGGGGGGGGTGTACTGGCGCTGATGGATGTGGAAATGGATGTGAAAAGAAAAACACGTGGCGGTGTGTGACGACTGGGAGAGTGAGACTTTTTTTGCCTGAGCGGAATCCGTGAGTCGTGAGGAGCGAGGCGACACCGTCATCCTCCGGCTGTGCCACATCTAATAAATAAAAAAACATGTCGGTGATAGGGTTCCTACATGACATGGGTTTGAGTGACGACTTGGGAAAGATGTTGTTTGAGATGTTGTCTGAGATGATGTCTGAGATGATGTCTGAGATGTTGTCTGAGATGTGTCTGAGATGTGTATGAGAGAGACATTTTGCCTGGGTGCGTAAGCCCCGCGGCCACGCATCGCCACTCCTCTTCGCTGTAATGCTCCCGCAGCGGCTGGTTGAAGTCCGCGAGGATAAAGGTCGCCGCGGCCTTTCTGACCGCCTTCTCGCGCGTCTGCCAGTGGCGGAGGAGCGTGCTCGCCTGCCGCCGGCGGACGCCGCCGCGCAGCTCACCACCCGAGCGCACCTCGACATCGTTGTGGTGGAGGTGAGACGCATAGACTGCGATCGGTCCTGATAGACCCCCCGGAACCTCAATGTCCCCAAGGACTGCACCCCTCGACTCTGACCAGAGCTCGCCACAATTGAGACTCTTCACCGGTTGCTCGTCGAGATGGAACGCGGCCGCTGAACGGACGGGCAGCCTGCACAATGTACGAATCGGAGTGAGATACATATATATATATATATCTAGGCAAAATGCGCTCCGGCAGAGTGGGAAAGTGGGCCCTGACTAATGGGCCGGAAAAATGGGGTTTCGTGTGAGAGGCGAGTGAGAGAGAGAGAGAACTTCTGTGTGAGAGAGAGAACTTCTGAGAGAGAGAACTTCTGTGAGAGAGAGAGAACTCGTAAGAGAGAGAGAACTCGTGTAAGAGAGAGCACTCGCCTCGTCGCGAGGAGGGTGGGGTTGGTGGCGTGCGATCGGAGGATGCGATAGCCAGCATGTGTGAGCATGTCGTCGAGTGTCTGCACCCGCTGTGACGAGCCGGATGCACCCAGCTCACGAGCCCAACCCTCGTCCATAGAATGGCGGTGGATGACGGGAACCTCCTGCAAGGCGAGAACGTCCGCATCGAGCGCTTGCATCACGTTGAAGACGTCGGCGGGCTGGGAGGGCGAGCGGCCGTCCGCGCCGCAGAGGGAGTTCAGATTCCACGTCGCCAGCCGAAGGCTCTCAGAGCAACCGCGCGCGGGAGGCGGCGCCGTCGCAGTGCGCAGCCGCTGCACGTCGGAGCGGAAGTGCTCGAGCATCACGGCGCGGTCGGCGATGTCTTGCGGGCGGTCGCGGGCGCTGCGGAGGTAGGAGGAGTAATGCACCCCTCGCACACCGCGCGGCCGCCGCCGACACCATCCCCGGGCCGAAGAACGCAGCATCAACACATTGCTGTTGGACGGCGGCCGAAAATTGGCAAAAAGCTGCCTACGAAACATGAGAAGACTTGCTTGGAATTGTTTTATGGTTCCCATCGTGGTCCCCACCCTGAGCCCATCGGCTATGGCGTGCACGCGGCGCACGGAGGAGCGAGGCGCGGGGTGGCGGCGACGAGCGGTGGGAATCAGTCCAATCGGACCCAGCGCTCCCTCCAGTCGCCCCTCGGACGCCGCACTCAAGCCAGCAGCCGCTGCTTCCCTCGGCAAGCCAGCAGCCGCTGCTTCCCTCGGCAAGCCAGCAGCCGCTGCTTCCCTCGGCAAGCCAGCAGCCGCTGCTGCTGAACGTGGGAGCGCCCTCGAGCCGCCGGCGCGCGCTGAGGCGGCCCCGCAGCCTGCTGCGCGCTCAGTGAGTGCCACGTCTCGGAAAGCAACGGGTCGCGGGGTCGGAACCGTCAAGAAGGCGCCGGGGAAGCCTCCTGCTGGCGTCGCGACCGCGAGCGCCCCCGCGCCGCCCGAGCGTATGGAGCAACAGCCTCACCAGTGGTGGGGCGAACGTCCTGCGCTTCAGGGTGAGCTACCCGCATTGCTCCAGAGTGGGCGTGCCGCTGAGGCCGTCGCTCTCCTGGATCAGTACGCGGTAGACAATGCACCCGTCGCTCTCTTTTATAGAGGAGTCGCTATCGGACAACTCGAGGGCGAGACACGCGCGGGTGAGGGCCGACAAACCCTCGCGAACTCCAGCAGCCCCGCTACACACCCGATACACACCCGATACACACCCGACACACACCCGATACCCCACCCGCTACCCCACCCGATACCCCACCCGATACCCCACCCGATACCCAACCCGATACCCCACCCGCTACACACCTGCTGCCTCTTTGCTTCCCTCCCCTCACCCGCTCGCCGCCCCGCTCCCTGCCCCCAACCCCCTACCCGCGCACCTGACAGCCCCCATCGACCCCGCAGTCGAGTCATACGAAGCAGCGTTGCGCAGCTGCCGCACGCTGCACGCGGCGCGCAACAACCTGATCCGCTCGCTGCTCGCGCGAGGCGGCGCGGGCGATCACGTGCGCGCGCTCGAGGAAGCCGTGCTCGCCGCAGAGCTCCAGCCCGAGATGGCGGAGATGCATTACCAGCTCGGTGTGGTGTACATGCAGCTGACGGGTACTCTCGGGAACGATCTCGGGGACGAGATTGGCCATCATCAGAATCAGCTTGGGAAGGGTCGTCTCGGGAGAGAAATTGGTGATCTCGGGAGCGAGATCGGTGATCGGCTCACACTCCTCAAGCGCGCAGCCGACGCCTACGAACGCGCCCTCGCTCTCAACCCGCTTCATCCGGGCGCCATCATAAACGGTGTCCACGTGCTCGGCCAGCTGCCTCCAGAGACATCCGCCCCCCCTCCAAAGGCCACCCCCCCTCCCAAGGGGCAGCCCCCACCCGTTGGTACGCAAGAGAAGGGTGCCGCGGCGCCGCAGCACCGCCTGATGCGTCTGGCGAAGCTGGGTGTCAACGCGAACATCTGGTCGAACGCCCTGCAGCGCCCTCCACACTATGTTCACGGGATCCATGCATCCGCATGGTGGGTTGGAGTAGACATGATAATTACACATGATATCGATCACGGAACTGATACGATTCCACCAGCCCTATTTGGAATCCCACAATCGATCCTACCCCCCACCGTTACCACCACCACTTGACCCCCCGC